>Ga0207079_1092_pt1 | contig 14977 bp, 17 predicted proteins | sample Alteio_BWMinHeat_61_FD_153525 | JGI IMG/M metagenome (GOLD analysis project Ga0207079, IMG submission 153525) | Enriched cells from forest soil in Barre Woods Harvard Forest LTER site, Petersham, Massachusetts, United States -... | ecosystem: Environmental > Terrestrial > Soil > Temperate forest >...
CTAACATCATAGTAATGGGCGATTTTAACTGCAGAAAAACAAATGAACAAGGTTACCAGTTTTTAACAAACAACGCAGAAAAAAACTACCGATTTCTTGATCCGCCTTTTGCAATTGACAAGAAAGTGTCTTATCCAGCCAATTGGGACAAACATCCTGAAAGGTTCTCCGGGTTCTTGACAACTTCAACACGCAAAAAGGATAACGAACCAAATAATTGTGGTACAGGCGGCGGTGACGCTTTGCATTGGAATAAGACCGTTACTAAAAGTAAAAAGAAGCCAAAATTTTTCAGTCGCATCATTTTTATATAGTTTACTAATGCTTCAACGTGATTCTGCAGTCATTTTAATCTGTCTTTAGAATCCTAAGCTGATCCAATGCCACAGTTATTTCATTCCATTGCTGAGCGCCAGCTATAGAAGCTGTTTTTTCATTACATTGTCCGTAAAAACTGAGCATATTTTGTTTCAGGCTTGCATCTACCTTTTTAAAATCGTTTTTTTTTTAGTGTCAGCAATAAAACAATGTAGTTTTCATCAGCGAGGTCATACTCTCCGGGCTCCGTTTCATTCCCCGTATCAAAGTCAATGTTAGGAAACCGGTAATTATTTTTGTAACGTAGCTTATTCAGGTAAAGCACGTAGTGGGCCGAAACTGTGTCAAAGCTTTGAATAAATAATTTCTCCGCCTCCTGCCCCGGAATTTTTATTTTAAGATCCTTAAGAACCCCGATTTTTGGGATAATTCTGATAACTATCGATAAGGTTGTTGGAAAGAAACCAGGTTTTTCATGTTTTCTGCCAAATTCATGATAATAATTGGCCGTTTTCATCTTATACTCAAATTTCTGCCTGGTAATAGTTGGTTGCAGTTTTTTTATATCAGATTTTTTCGCGGCCCACGCTGCTTTAGTGATAGTGGGAAAAAATGTTTTAATTGTCCACCTGAAAGTTTCGACAGAAAGCGAAAAATCCTTGAAAATGTCATTTATGTCTATCCCGTAGGTCTTAATAAAGGCCCTTTCTAAAACTGGTTTAGAAATTTTAAAACCAATGAAATCATGATATTCCTCCTGTGCATATACACCTCTTGCCGTCTGTACGACATCAAATCCAAACTCCATTCTGACATGAGAAACAGGATCCTGTTCATACGTAACTATCGATCCATATTTCTGCTTATCCTTCGGATAAACTAAGGGAACGGAACGATTGATAGCTATTCGATGTCCGTATTTGTCAGCTGTATAATGACATAAAAAGCCTAGGGCAAAGGCATATTCATTTATATCTTGCGCTTGATCCAGTAATGCGTTTACAAAATCGCCGGTGCGCACATAATGAACCAATTGCGTAAAAAAAACACTGCCAAAGGGATAGTATCCCATATCCGGAGCAATACAACCACCGTATGCATAGGCATGGGCATCTTTTAATTGAGCATCAGTTGCGGTTGAAAATTTCAAAATCAAGAGTGGTTGGATCGTTTTATCCCAATTTGCATCAATTAACGCCTCGTGAGTAAGTACAGCATATGCTTTCAGAGGCAATGGCTGAGATATAATGTTGACAGCGATGAGAGCTACTATGAGCGTATAAAAAATATTTTTTTTCATTTGGCCAATCAATTAATTAAACCTATAACATTGTGCCATGAGGTCACAATTAAACCCTTCTTTCCCGTAAGTGATTGAAGGCAACTGAGCCTGGCGTTAGACCAGATCTTAGAAATAATCCCCTGCCCAATGGCAGGGGATTGCGCTCGCAGACCAATCTGAAAACGATATACACGTCCTTTAGCTATATGTCTCCGCGACGGATAACTCCTAAGAGAAAAGATATTATTGCCAGTATAAGTAGTATGTATATGATACTACCTACATGCCATGCAAAAGCGCCAAGCGCCCATCCAATAAGGAGGATTATAGCTATGAAATACAATAGACTTCTCATAATCCGTAATTTTAATCAATAGTGATTATTAAATATTATGCCACCATCATTCCTTCTACATTATTGCCCATAAACACATGATTTATTATGGCATGATTTATTTACAGCGATAAAAACAAAAAATATAACAATGAAAAAAACACGCATTTACTTCGCAGGTGTCGCATTTATTGCTGCTTTCGTATCATGTAACGGTTCAGGGTCTCCCGGCTCTTCAGATAGTACCAAAATGAATCCCGGAGATTCATCTGTTACAACGACAACAACGACGACAATCACCCATCATAAATACTCCGGTAATTTTGCTCCCCAACCAAATACAAAATATTTGGACTTGAAAACAAATAAGGAAGTAACGGTGCGCATAGATACGGTACGGGGAAGAATTGTAAACCTTGAAACCGAGGAGCCGATAGACCTTTTTGTTGAGCCAGTAAAACATGATACCATATACGGACAAACCGGATCAGTAGTAAACAACTATATAATCAAAGACGATAATGGTTCATATAGGGTAGACACGGTTAGAATAAATACCATTGAGGTACATACAGTTGCTCCCGCTTCTGAGCCTAATGAAAACGAAAAGTATAAAGAAAAAGATAAAGCCAATAAAACTAAAACGAAAAGCAAATAAGGAAGGCGCACTGGACATTATAGGTAAATTATAAAATGCTATTGGCCATTTGCGCTGAGAGGGTGTTGCTTTGAGATATTCTATTGATCACAATCTTCGAAAAACATTTGATAAACAGATTGTAATGTTATACTGGCATAATTTTTACTGATAACCAGAGAATTAGAATTTAATTCATAATTATAATTAGAAGTTGTTAGATATTTTGGTTCAATAAAAATGTCATGGCACAAATATTTCCCCCATCTTGGAACAAACTATTTGAAGAAGCCGGTAACGAGGTTATTTTTTTGCGTAGGTTTCTCCGTAATATTTTCAAGTTGGGGTTCGAATGGAATGAATTTATCCGTCAGAGTTATATAATAGGATACAAATCATTACCGTTGATAGCAATAACCGGATTTGTAATTGGCCTGGTGATTACAATACAAACTGATCCTACCATGAAGTCATTCGGCGCCAGAAGCTATATGCCTAGTATGATTGCCATTTCGGTTGTCAGGGAGATTGGTCCAGTTATTATTGCGCTTACTTGTGCTGGAAAAATAGCATCCGGTATTGGCGCCGAATTGGGCAGTATGAATGTAACTGAGCAAATTGACGCTATGAATGTTTCCGGGGCAAATCCTGTTCAATACCTGGTTGTGACCCGTATACTGGCTTGTATGGTCATGGTACCGATATTAACATTAATAGGTGATTTGATCGCATTATTCGGCGGCTATATAGGTGAAAATATGGACCAAAACATTAGCCTGATCCTTTACTATAATAAATCCTTCAAATTCCTGATGTTTTCTGACTTTTTTCCGGCGGTTATTAAAACTGTTTTTTTTGGGTTTGCAATAGGTTTTATAGGATGTTATAAAGGATACTATTCCAATAGAGGAACAGAAGGCGTAGGTGCCGCTGCTAATACAGCCGTGGTATACGCTTCTTTGTGGATAATTGTTATAGATGCCATTGCAGCACAGTTAACTAATATTTTTGTTTATCAATAAGTATGGGAATAAAAGATGGAGACTTGAAAAATGACAAAAGAAAGATCAAAATCTATCGAAACGGAACAGGATGTTGTCATTCGTATTCAACATTTAAAAAAATCTTTTGGTTCAAATGAAGTGCTAAAGGATATTAATCTTGACTTGCATCATGGTGAGAATCTTGCAATTCTTGGCCGATCCGGGCAGGGAAAATCAGTTACGATTAAATGCATAATAGGGCTGATGGAGCAGGATGGCGGAACAATTAATGTACTGGGAAAAGAAATCTCAGAACTTGATGATGCAGCACTAAAAGAAGTGCAGGTTAAAATTGGGTTTTTATTTCAGGGTGGGGCATTATTTGATTCCATGACTGTAGGTGATAACCTGGCGTTCCCTTTATCAAGAGTACTAAAGTTGAAAAATAAAAAGGAGATAGATGCACGTGTAAATGAAATGCTTGACAGTGTTGGGCTGAAAGACGCGATCAGCAAAATGCCCGGTGAGCTTTCAGGCGGTATGCGTAAGCGTATAGCTCTTGCACGAACGCTGATAATGCAGCCAGAGGTTGTTTTATACGATGAGCCCACCACAGGCCTTGATCCAATAACCGCTAAGGAAATAAGTGAATTGATCGTGAATATGCAGCATAAATATAAGTCGTCATCGCTTATTATTACCCATGATATAACCTGTGCAAGAATGACGGCAAACCGTATGCTGGTAATGGAAAGCGGAGTGTTTATTGCTGAAGGGCTTGGAGATGAGTTAGAGAAATCGGATAACCAATTAGTACGTTCGTTTTTCAAATGAATTCAGATGAATAGTTTAGTTAATTTTTATTAGAAATTTGGAATGAAAGCGACCATAGCTCAAAAAATGAAAATAGGGGTAGTTACTATAATAGGGATATTGACATTATTTGCTGCTATCATTATTATAGGAAGTAAGAAAGACATGTTTGGTGTAACCTATCCCATTTACGGCAATTTCAAAAATGTTGGCGGTTTGCAGATTGGCAACAATGTAAGATTTTCAGGTATAGATATCGGAACAGTAACTGGTATCAACATTGAAAATGACAGTACAGTAAAGGTAACCATGCGACTAAAAGAGAAAGTGCGCAAGTATTTAAAGAATGATGCGATGGCATCAATTGGCACTGATGGTTTGATGGGGGATAAGCTTATAAACATCACTCCCGGTCCGGTAGGTGATCATCCGCTTGAAATTGGTGGACAAATAAAAACAGCTAACCCGGTTGAGTTTGATAAAATAATAAACAAAATATCGCAAGTAGCTGATAACGCAAAAGACATAACCGAATCGCTTGCGGGAATTGCCAACCAGATTAATTCCGGAAAGGGTAGTATTGGTAGGTTAATATATTCTGACTCACTTGAGAAAGGGCTCGAAAAGACAGTAAAGTCAGCCCATGAAACTATTGACAGTGCGAAAAGTGGAGTTGAAGGTTTTAAAGAAAATATGACTGCTATGAAGCACAACTTTTTACTGAAAGGATATTATAAAAAGAAAGCAAAGCAGGAAATAAGAAATGAAGCTAAAGAAAATAAAAATGAATAATAATTTAATCTACATATAACATAATTTAAATTAATATTTATGAAAACATCAAGGCATGCTTTTTTAGTAACATTTATGGAGGATAAAAGAGGCCCTCTGTCATTTATCCTTAATAGAGTATTTTTCAGGCCATTACTCATATTTTCAGTTTTCCTTTTGGGATCATCTGTGAGCTATGCTCAGAAAGCAGATACGCTCATTAAAAAGCTGGATAGCCTTCATAAAGTGGAGGAAAAGCCGGAAAATAAACCTGTGATAGACATAAACAAGGAAGATTACACAGCCCAGACGAACATCACTTTCAAAACCTATTTTATTTTATTAGGTACGGACATGGTGCAGGAAACTACGGGACCTTTTCATGCTTCTAAAAAAACCTGGATAAAAGTGGGTGAATTTGCTGTTCTTGAAGGCGGTTTATTTTTTGCTGATAAGGCTATACAGAAAAACAGCCAGATATTTATGACCCACAATCCCGGATTCAAAAATATCAGCCAGTATATTACTGATTTTGGGGCTTCCTATGAGGTGTATACTTTGGCTGCCTTCGGGGCCTATGGGCTCATATTTAAGAGTAATAAAGTGAAAACCACTACGTTACTCGCTACTCAGTCCTATATTGCTGCCGGGGCGATGTCGTATGCAGTTAAATTTTTAACAGGCAGACGCCGCCCAAATTCTTTTACGCCGGAAAATGAAAATAATTTTATGTTCCAGGGCCCTGCGCTAAGTTCAGGCAATAATTCATTTAACAGTTCATTTCCATCCGGGCATACTACGGCTGCATTTTCTGCAGCTACTGTGTTTGCTGAGGAATATAGAGATGAGATATTGATACCCGTAATTGCCTACTCTGCTGCTACTCTTGTAGGACTGAGCCGTGTTACCCAAAATGCACATTGGGCCACCGATGTCTTTGCAGGTGCAGCGCTTGGATATATAACCGGTAAACAGGTAGTCTATAATTATCACCGTTATGCCAAACTCCAGGCGGGGAAGGTAAAAACAGCAGCATTCTTTAATCTCCAATATAATAACGGGGTATTTATTCCGAGCCTCACCTATATATTTTAGAAGTGGCACTACCTTGCTTATGCAATGTTTTTTAGGATCATTGGTGCCATTTCTATCCAGCAGCTTTCATTCTTTTGTTTTTACTGATCTTACGCAACAACCATAGAGATGTTATTGCCCAAATAATGCCTAGACAAAATGAAGCAATTACGTCCGTCGGGTAATGAACTCTTAAAATAATTCTGCTCAAGCCAATGATTACCGCAAAACAAAGAAGCAGGAAAGAATATACCCATTTTAATAGAGGCCTAATGGACATATGCCAGACTATGTAAATAAAGATACCGCAAAAGACAAATGCAGAAAGCGCATGGCCACTGGGAAAGCTATAGTTTGAAATTCCTTGTATTACCGGCAGATCTGGTCTTCCCCTGTGCGCAACTTGTTTTAGCAATAACATTGTCAATGTGCTGCTTATTGCCACAATTGCAATGTGCAAGCTATAACGGAACTTCTTTTTAAATAGAAAAAATGCCAGTATCATTACATAAGCCGGGAATAGAAAATTTGCTGATCCAAAGAATGTAATTTCAACGAAAAGAAACGAAATACTCCGCTTAATATCCTTTCCCTTTTCTGCGCTTCATTCACCGGTGCCATTTCCGTCATGTTTACAAATAAACACAAAAATTGTTCCCGTTAAAAGAAATAATAAAGGCTGCATAATGGCAGCCTTTATTATGCAAATCAATAGTTCTTATTTTTTATTGTAGCCACAAAGATAGCCAATAGACAGCAAGAAGTTATAATTCCTGTTATTGAAGCCTCCAAGGTTGTTAGGATCCTTTGCCAGGTCAATGAATCCCATTTCGGCACCGCCTTTAACATACACACCATTCTTCATCTGGTATCCAACAAATGCCCCGGCACCCAGGTCATATGATGCCACATGGCCGGGTGTGCTCGGATCACCAACGGTCAGGCTATTCTGCCCTGTATTGATAACGGTTCCGTCTGGTCCGGTTACCTTATCCTTAACTTTGTCCTGTGCATTCAAAAGCAGGGATGCATATGGCCCAAACCCGATCATGAAGTGATTGGTTCCCCAATCTCCAGTATTGTATACAAAATTCAGAGGCATCTCCAGGTAGTGAAGCGTCAGCTTCTCTTTGTGATCTGTAGTAAATACGCCATCAGTGGAGGTACTTGTGATCTGCCCGCCTTTCATAATATACCTTAATCCGGGTTCAAAACCCCAGCGTCTACCCATTTCCACATATAAATTTATACCTCCATGAAACCCAACCTTCAATTCATTTGACCCCTGGAAGTCTTCAGATCTCATGTATAGATTATTCAGGTTGCCTCCGGCTTCAAATCCGAGGTGCACCATTGGCCTCTTCGGGGGTGCAGCCGGTACGTTTCCGGTGAACTCGCTGCGTTTTTCATAAGTTACTGATGCTGTCGGCGTTGGAGAGGTTGCCGGCGGTGTTACTTCTGCGTTTTGCGCTACGGTTGGTGGCGGAGTAGGTTCCGTAGTGCTCACAGTTGTTTCTGTTTCTTTATTTACCTTTTTTGCACTCCTATAGTGTTTGTGTGCATAATAAGTTGGCTTCGTTCTGTGGCTGTAAGCCATTTTTTGATGCTTTACCTTCCTTGGTACACAGACCATCCCGGTAGTGTCCATAAGTGGAGCCCCGGATGGCGTCAGCGTCGCTGTTGGCGCTGTTGGAGATACTGAAGTTGTTGCCATTGGTGCCGGACTTGGCGCAATTGGTGTTGCATTATTCTGCAAATGATCCGCTCCATTGCTGTTATTCGCCGCACTCGCTGAGGTATCAGATCGCTGATCCGCAGTCTTGTTATTGCTTTGGCAGGCTGTAAAAATACCGCTCGCAATAACCATCATCCATATTATTTTTGTCGTTTTCATATCAAAATGCATTTAGTAGTTTAAAGTTTTACAATTTCTGCATATGGGTGAAAATAACTGTGCCAAAAAATCCTTTTGCGCCACTTTTTTAACATATCTACTTAGTTGTCAAAAAATTAGTTTGTCAATATTGCCGTTAGCAACTCATGGGCGTTCCGGCCTCTGACGTCATCCTTGTGTATTTAATTACCCTTTTTTACCTGGTCTTTTGTCATCGAGGCCGTGTAACAGCCAATTATGCAATGCGGCTATGGCCTAAAAAATGTGCATAACTGTAACACAACCATTTACGGATTAGTAACAGTGCAATCGGTCAGCCGGCAAAGGTTTAAGTTGGCAGCCGGGTTGAGAAACACTATTTGTAAATTTTCAACGTACATAAACTCCAGCACCGGCGCCGTGGCGATGATGGTGCACACGTCCCTCTACATAGCAGGACTGAAGAAATGCAAGAGATAAAAGCACGACAACAATCAATATCTTTTTCATAACTTTTAGTTTTTACCTAATAATATTCTAAATGAAAATAATAACCGTGCCATTCCGGCAACTGAACTAGCGGTGTGTTGGCAGTTGGTTGTCTTTAGGTTCAGATAATAACTTGCTTACTCTCACTTGTACTATCCCGCCTTCAGGCGATACGGCATAGCTGATAACACCCGTAAATTTGTTGAAAGGAGCTAACAGCAAACCACCGCCATAAGCCGAATGGAGCGTAGTTGAGTTTTCATTTATCCATACCCGTCCATCGTCGAAGAGGGCTAATAAGCCTACTTTGCCTCTTATGGGATGAACATTAAAGTCGGTAATGTATCGCAGCTCATTGGTATTGTAGAAAGCAACATTTCCCCAAAATCGGTCGCGCAGATAACCCCTGATTGTCATTGGCCCACCTACAGAGACATATTGATAGAACTCCGGATTTCCTGAAATACCGGATACTCCGGCCTTTAATGCTAAACTGAACTTGCGGATGAGTGGCACATACAATTGAAGTATGCCGTTATAGCTCGCGAAGCTTTTATTTGTTTCGCTAACATTTACAGTATAACCACCACCTGCATAAAACATGATACCCCGTGTTGGAACGTTAGGATCATTTACATTTTGATAAGTATAGTTTGCACGAAGTCCGGTATAAATGTGGTGTTCAAAATAATATGCACGTTCGTTGATAAAACTATCTGAAACAAAAGTGCCCTGCTTGTTGAATACTTCTATACCTTGCACATTTATATCCATGTTTACGTGGTGATGTTCTGCAAAAATCCGGTTTATCCCAATATCACCGGCAAACTCCCCGGTACTCAAACGATAGTAAGAGAGGTTGTTTACTTTTCGGGTATCGTTTCCCAGCCCGAAGAAATTAGTCCATATCATCCAGTCATAGTACCCGTTAACAAACACATTCCAACGGCCAAGCAACTGGTAGAATGTGCCATCGTACAGAGTGCTGAAAGCATTTTGAGAGATAGAATACCTGAGTTGAATTGACTGATCGAAGCCATATGGGTAGCCATAAGCGTCATCGTGCGTTGTAACTTTTGCCAGCCGAAATTTTACACCAACAAAAATCTTGTCCGGGTTACTGTAATAGAGCATCGGGGATATCCGCTTTTTAGAATATTCATTTGTATTGGCCGTATCCCAAAACCGGGATAATTGTGCGTTTACACGAACGGATGACCCAGCGAGAATAAATAATGCAAATGCTATGTTTATCGCCGATTTCATACAAATAGCAGCAACATTAAAATCTTGCCACGGTCAGATACTGTGCAATTAAGCGAGCTTCGTGGCTTGTGCTATTATTATTAACATTTTCGTTTTCGTATTTTATGGTATCATTTTTATAGTGGGAATAGGTACTATAATTTAAACAACTTTAAAAATTTATCTCTATGAAAAAGGTGATTAACATTGCACTATTGATGTTTTCTTTGAGTTATCTAAACCTGGCGCAAGGGCAAGTAAAAAATGAAGTAAAAAAAGACGCGAAAAAGGTGGGGAATAAGACCGAGGAGATTGCTTCAAAAGCGAAATCAAAAATAGTGGATAAGGAATACGCAGACAAAGTAGGCCCGGATGGTCAAACCATCTATATTGATAAGCATTCCAAATATTATTGGGTGGATAAAAAAGGAAACAAGAGTTATATTAAGAAAGCTGATCTGAAAAACAAGCAATAGACGCCATTAACTGCATATTGCTAGTTGACAATATGCAGTTTGCCTGGTGTTTTTAAGTTTCATTACCAATCCGCAAGCACCAAAATGAGAGCGTAGAAACAGAGCGGAGCGCGCCTGCCTTTCTCCGCTTTACTTTTTCCTCCAATAGTACTATATCTGACAGACGACGGATAAATATACCGTACAAACATATATGTAGATTGTACGGGCAAAAATTATTCGAAATAATGTTGTATTACGTTTCATAATTCAATTTTCCGTTTTCATCAGGTTTTTTTTACGCAAAATATGGTGGTGGTACAATTCTATTGAAGTAGGTGTAAGAACACAACCACTATTCTATGAAACGACTAATTGTTATTGTATCCCTGCTTTTTATACTTTCCGGTTGTTATAATGATAAATACCAGCAAGTGTTTCCTAATGCAGTATCATGCGACACGACTAACGTTGCCTATTCAAAAGACATAGTCCCCATACTTACAGCCAACTGTGCCATAAGCGGTGGTTGCCACGATGCAGCAGGGTCTGCGATTAGCGGCCATGATTATACAAGCTATGCAGGCATTAAAGCGGTAGCTACTTACGATTTCCTCGTAACAGATATTATCGGGCACCCAACAACCGGCCACAACAGCATGCCCAAAAATGGAAGTAAATTACCTGAATGCGATATAGACAAAATGATTCGTTGGGTAAATGAAGGAGCTCTTAATAACTGATAAACATGAGAATGAATAGCTTACTTTTTATAGTTTTTTTTTGTTGTGATGTAATAGCATATGGCCAGATGGAAAGCAATCCGGGTGGTACAGAAAATGTAGAAACAGACACTGTAAAAGTTCAGCATAAGCAGCCTGAAAAAATATTTCCTTCCACCCGTATCATTAACGGCAGCAGTGTTACAAACCTTGCCGGAGGTTTGCTTGATTTTCGTATATCCCACCGCTTTGGCCGGTTGAGTGATGGGTCACAAAATTTTTATGGCCTTGACAATGCCACTACAAGGCTTGGCCTTGATTATGGAATAACCCGGTGGCTGATGGTGGGAATAGGGCATAATACACTTGATAAAGAAGATGATGGTTTTGTAAAAATTAAATTCCTTAGCCAAAAACAGGGCGGTTCACCGATTGCGTTGAATTATTTCGGAGCTATGTCTTTGCAGACTACTCCATCGCCTGTTTTACCTGCAGGTGAGAATTGGCTATATCGGTACCGTCTTTATTATGCTCATCAAATACTGATTGCCAGGAAATTCGGTAACTGGCTTTCATTGCAGGTAATGCCTACACTTGTACACTATAATATTGTAGACAGTATTAAAAATTCCAACAACACTTTTGCCATCGGGGTTGGTGGGAAGATAAAAGTTACTAAACGTTTGGCGCTGACCGGGGAATATTATTACCGGCTCAATAACACTGATCTATTGTACAATGGCGCCCCAACTTATAACGCGCTGTCTGCAGGACTCGAGATCGAAAGTGGTGGCCATGTTTTCCAGCTTTTGTTTACCAACTCGCAGGGAATGACAGAACGGACGTTTATCGGGCAAACAACTGATAGATGGAGCAAAGGCGAGATACATTTTGGGTTTAATATCTCCAGGGTTTTTGCAATTGTGAAACCAAGGGGGAATATGTAATAATATTAAGATAATTATTCGGACGGCATCATTTTTATTTATCATAATTAAAATCATTTATTAATCTAATCAATCCGGCACTATGAAAAAAGCTAGTTTAATTCTTATTGCGGTTCTTTTTCAAAGTTTAGCATTTGGCCAGGCAAAGTGGCAGCAAACATCTGCAAGTGTTACGTTTGTCATAAAAAACAGGGGTAGCAATGTAAATGGCCACTTCGAGAATCTGAATACAACACTGGTTTTTAGCCCCGATAATTTAGCAGCTTCCTCGCTGAAGGGGTCTATAGAGGTCAGTTCCATTAGCACCGGCATAAATAAAAGAGATAAAGACCTCCAAGGGGAAACTTATTTTGACGCTGGTAAGCATAAACTAATAGAGGTTTCTTCTACAAAACTTGTGAAGAAAGGGGCACAATACTCCGGCACTTTTAACGTAACGATAAAAGGAGTTACAAAGCAGGTGGAGATACCATTCCAATTTGTTCAAAATGGCAACAGCGCAGAATTTAAAGGTGGTTTCACCATTAACCGCAGGGATTATGGAGTAGGCGATAAAAGCGGCTTAGCTTTTTTTATGTCTGATGATGCGCGTGTGAATATTAATGTAAAAGCAAGTAAATCAAAGTAGGATTTCGCTATGAAGACGGTATTGCTCATCCTTTTTATAATAACGTTAAGGCAATTTGTTTTTGCGAAGGGCGACACATGTATAGCCGGCGTTTACGTATCCAGGGATGACCTCGTTAACAATAACCTGTCACACAAAATAAATACAGGTGATGCAGGCTACAAGCTTACATTTCCTCCTATAGCAGACTGGAAGCTGGAAATAAAAATAGTCACCCCGGATAATATTTATAAGTTTCCTGCAGGGTCGGTGTATGGTTACTACGAGTGCGGGAAAGCATACAGGTATTCCCCCGGCGGCAGACTCTATGCCATCGAAGATTTTTACAGGATAGAAGAAAAGGGACATTTAATTATTTATACTGCAGCTTTCAATGGTGGTAGCGAACATTACTATAGTCTCAATTTTGATGCTCCTGTCAAACGCCTCAATATCCAAAACTTAAAGCAGGACTTTCACGGCCAGGCACGCTTTATTTATAAGGCAAAGAAATTAAAAAGGAAAGGAGTGCGTGGAGGGCTTGCAATGCAGGACGATAAAGGCAATTACATAATTAATGAGATTTATGATAAGACAATTAAAGAATAAAATATGATCACAGATAATGTGCTCGGCAGGCAGGTTAAGTCGGGCTTATTTAGCAGGGATACTATTAAATTGATGCGTATTCCTTTTTCGTATTTTTTAATGCCTGTGTTTGTTTTCGCACTTAGCCAGTCAAATGATCTCGACTTAGGTAGGGTAGTACTTTGCTTTATAATCCTTCATCTTTTTATTTATCCCGCAAGTAATGGGTATAACAGCTATATGGATAATGATGAGGGTAGTATTGGAGGACTAAAGCATCCGCCCAGGCCTACCAAAAACTTATTTTATCTCTCTCTTGTTTTCGATGCAATTGGATTGGCACTTTCTTTATTCATAAGCGTCCAATTTTTTTTCTCTGTAATGGCATACATGCTCGTTTCACGGGCATATAGTTATAAAGGTATTCGGTTGAAGAAATTCCCCGTCGTCGGATTTTTATTCATAGTGTTTTTCCAGGGCGCATTTACGTTCTGGATGGTATATAACGCAATAAGCAAAGGGTCAATGGCAATAGAAGCGGTTTCTATACTTGCTCTTGCAGCTTGCTCGTTTTTAATAGCAGGTTTTTATCCCCTCACCCAGGTATATCAACATGAGGATGACAAAAAAAACGGTGACATCACCATCAGCTATATGCTGGGCTATAAAGGCACTTTTGTTTTTACCGCATTAATGTTTTTGTGTGCAGCCACATTGCTATTCTTTTATTTTCATTTAAGAGGAGAATCAGGCTTTTTTTTATTGTTCCTGTTTTTCTCATTACCGGCTATCATTTATTTTTTATGGTGGTTCATTAAAGTGATACGGGATAAAAATGAAGCTTCTTTTGAAAACACTATGAATATGAATCTTATTGCTGCTACATTCCTTAATTTATGTTTTTTCACATTCCTAATGTTTAATGCTACCAGGTGAGCACAATCATAAATATATCAACTGCACTTCCGCCTTATAAGCATAACCAGGGTGAGATCGGGGAATTCATGGCTGACCTGTACAGCTACTCCGGTCAAAAAAGAGAGCGGTTACTCGCATTGTACAGAAGCAGTGGTATTCAGGCCCGCTATTCCTTTATACCTGATTATTCGCTACCGGAAAATGAAAGAACTTTTTTCCCAAAAACAAAAGACCTGGAGCCCTTCCCAAACATAGAATACCGAATGCAGTTTTTTAAACAATATGCCCCGGGATTATGCATGGAGGCTATTAATAATTGTTTAAAAGATACGGTCAGTGTGCACGAAATAACTCACCTGATAACGGTGTCATGCACAGGAGTATCCGCGCCCGGCCTTGATATTGAGATCGTAAGGCTGCTGGGCTTGAATGAGTATATCAATCGCACTTCTGTTAATTTCATGGGTTGTTATGCTGCCCTCCATGCCCTGAAGCAAGCTGATTATATCTGTAAATGCCATGCTGATGCAGTCGTCCTGATCATTTGTGTTGAGCTATGCACAATTCATTTTCAGAAGACAGATGTGCCTGATAATATCATTGCAAACCTTCTATTCGCAGATGGTGCTGCAGCTTCCTTGATCGTGGCAGATGATTATGCGGAAAAAAATAATTTTCGGGGGCTCGCACTGAAAAAGTTTTGCTCACAGATCACATTTAGTGGTAGAAATGACATGGCTTGGGAGCCTACATCATCAGGTTTTTTAATGACGTTAAGTTCCTATGTTCCTGAACTAATAGAAAAAGGTATAAAAGATTTATTTCAAAAAACACTGTTCCAGGCCGGAATTGATGAAAAAAGGATAAAGCACTGGGCTATACATCCTGGAGGGAAGAAAATTCTTTCAACGATACAAAAAG
>Ga0207079_1082_pt3 | contig 14546 bp, 13 predicted proteins | sample Alteio_BWMinHeat_61_FD_153525 | JGI IMG/M metagenome (GOLD analysis project Ga0207079, IMG submission 153525) | Enriched cells from forest soil in Barre Woods Harvard Forest LTER site, Petersham, Massachusetts, United States -... | ecosystem: Environmental > Terrestrial > Soil > Temperate forest >...
ACATAGGGCAACGATGGGGTATCCATCTATTACTTGAAACAACACAAACCATCGAAAAACAGGATAATGGCAAAATAATATTTGCGATTGAGACATTCTCAAAACCCGCAACCACACTTACAAAATTTCTGGGCCCAATATTTTCTATCCCTTATCAAACATATTGCACCAGACAGGTACTAAAAAATGTTAAAAAACTTATTGAAACGAGCTGTTGACATTAGTGCCGTGCATTTGAAAAAAAACAATCCGCGATAATGACCTTATCATGCTCGTGGCGGTAGCAGGTTTACAATAAATCATAATACTCTTCCCAACTCCGAATATAGAATACGAGCCATTTTAACCATATCTTTAGGCCAATTTTATTGTACTATGACCAGATACATCGCCTTTCTTCGCGCTATTAATGTGGGCGGCAGAGTAGTAAAAATGGATGATCTGAAAAAAATACTGGCAATGCCGGGATTGAAAAATATCACCACCTACATCCAGAGCGGCAATGTGATATTTGACAGTGCTGAAACCGACAAAAATGTACTGGTAAAAAAGATCGAGAAAAAATTACTAACAGCCCTTGGGTATGAAGTAACCACATTTTTAAAAACAATTCCGGATATAGAAAGCATAATTAAAAAAAATCCATTCAAAAAATATCCGGAAGAAATGGGATTGCACGTAAGCTTTTTGTCAGCTGCCGCAGATAAGGAACTGGTAAAACAGTTGCTGCTATTGCAAAGCGAGTATGAGCAATTCAATGTCACCGGCAGCGAGGCTTATATACTGGTACGTAAAGGCGCTTATGGTGAAACAAAATTTTCAAATACATTTCTCGAGAAAAAGCTGAAAACACAGGCTACGACACGCAACTGGGCTACTGTAAACAAAATGCTGGAGTATAAATTGCCGGCATAATCTGTGGGGATGTACTAGCAATTCTGATATTTCCAGTTACGGCTTTTCCCTTCTGCTATCCACTCCAGTGCCTGCTCTACTCTTTTATGGCGAGTGGCATCGGTTTTTGCTTCTTCAAACCAGTCTATATACTCTTTCTTTTTAGAGTAGCTGAATTCGTTGTATACTTTCTCTGCTTTTTTATTCTTCTTCAGCTCTTTTGAAAAATAATCAGGTGTTTTCTGCTCCTTCTTTTCTTTTTCGGTGGCCTTTTGTCTGGGTGGTAACTTTACGCCTTCTTCATTCAGCTTCATAGCTGCCTTGATGTACTTTTTCAGCACTGAATCTTTTGGCAGATCTTTGAGGCTGTATATTTTACCCAAGTGGCCCATCCCTTCTTTATCCCTGTTCTCTAAAATATTCTCTGTGTCTTCCATTAATGAAGCCTTCCAAAAGCCAAATGCAGCGTGCTCTTTGAAAGCAGCCATATTGCAGAGAATAGCACCATGATGCATAAAATTAGGAAAGCTCCATTTCCATGTTTCTTCCACATCAGGGCAGGTGGTGTGTATAAGATCGCGCAAGTGCGTAAGTATTGGCTTTGCAAAATCTGCGGCTTTGTCTATATACGCATCAACACGTGCGTCGTATTTGCTCATAGCATTATGATTAAAATAATTGTTACCAACAATAGTAGAGCGAATTTACAATTTTTGTCTTTTATTATAAATCAAGTTATGCCTTCACTATAATTACCTTATCATTCTTTGCTACCATCTTCCCTATTGGCTCTGTAAATGCATCGAAGCCATTTTGTTTTAATAGTGTTACAACTTCATCTTTAGCTGCTTCTGTTACTGCAATAAGTAATCCACCATTCGTTTGTGGATCTGGTAGCAAGCTAAATGCTTCCATAACATTTACATCTGTATCAAAACCGATCTTATTGCCGTATCCGTTCCAGTTTCTGAAGGTTGCGTCCGGGCCGATCTTTTGTGCCATGTATTCCTTTGTACCTTCTGTAACCGGTATGCGTGAATAATATAATTCTGCCGACAACCCGCTGCCTTCGGCCATCTCCACCAAATGGCCAGCCAGCCCGAAACCCGTAACATCCGTCATAGCAGTAACGCCAGATAATTTCCCAAGTGCTTCGCCTATTTTGTTTATTAGTGTGAGTTGTTTTATGAATACTTCTTTATGCTCTTCATTTAGCAAGCCTCTTTTTTGTGCGGTAGATAAAATGCCGACACCTATAGGCTTGGTCAAAAACAACAGATCGCCTTCTTGTGCCGTGTTGTTCTTTTTGAGGTTAGTTGTGTTGCACAAACCACTGACCGCAAGTCCGAACACGGGTTCAGTAGTATCTATGCTATGGCCACCCGCAAGTGGAATACCTACTTCAGCACAAACAGCCCTTGCCCCTTCCAGCACCTGCTGTGCAACCGTTAGCGGTATTGTGTTTACCGGCCATCCAAGTATTGCGATCGCTAAAATTGGTTTTCCTCCCATTGCATAAACATCACTGATGGAATTTGCAGCTGCTATCCTGCCAAAATCAAATGCGTCATCTACGATGGGCATAAAAAAATCGGTGGTAGAAATGAGTGCAGTTCCATTTCCCAGGTCATAGGCCGCTGCATCATCATTGGAACTGTTTCCTACAAGCAGGTTTGTATATTCCGGTTGCGGTATGTTTGTCTTCAATATCTCCTGCAATACAGCGGGGGCGATCTTGCAGCCGCAGCCACCACCATGGGAGTATTTTGTCAGTTTAATTGCTTCTTCCAGTGTTTCCATTTTTCAAATTGTATAATTCCTGTCTTATGATCAAGTAGTTGTTTTGTGCGCAACAGGCATTGGCTCTGCACAACTCAATATTTTTTTACAATTGGTTTTTGCATCGGTGTCTGCACATGGTATTGTAGTTAGTAACGTTTCCAGTTGCTCACGGTTATGCAGGCCATGGGTGTAGTATTTATCGTAATAGCTCAGCAATATCCTGAATGCCTCTGTGTAATTTTCTTCGAGCAGGTAGTTAATGGTATTTTTGGTATTGAGCCCTCCCAGCCTTTTGCGGATACGCATTACGGCACTCACCAGGTTTTCATTCTTAAATTTTCCATACTCTGCTGTGATGTATTTCAGCCGTTCCTCAAAAGGCACTTCCAGGAAATACACGGGCGACATTCGCATGTTCTTCCAGAATTCAAGCGGCATATTGATATCCCCCACCCTCCTGCTTTCATCTTCTATCCAAATAGCCTCTTTGTCTTTTACCGCATCAAGTGCCATCGCCAGCTTATTCTCAAATAGCTCAGATGTTGGCTGCTTAGGTTCGCCGAGGTCACCAAAAGCAGAGCCTTTATGATGAGCTATGCCTTCGAGGTCAATAATAGTATGGCCGGCTTTTGCCAGTTCTTTGAGCACTATAGTTTTGCCGGAACCTGTATAGCCACCTATCACTTTGAACGGCCAGAGCTTTTCAAACTGCTGCAATACCCAATTCCTGAAAGCTTTATAACCACCTGCAAGGGTATAGACCTTAAAGCCATACAGATCGAGCAGCCACGCAACGCCTGCACTACGCATGCCACCCCGCCAGCAATGGACCAAAACTGTGTTTTTTGTGGAATTCGGAATTTGGAATTGGGAATTGGGATTGTTTTCTGTTTTATGATTTTTTACAATTTGCTCTACCTCCTCCACCATCTTCCTCATCTTGCCGCCGAAATAATCGAGCCCAATTTTTATGGCCTCCTCCCTGCCTTGTTGTTTATAGGCAGTGCCCACCATTTTTCTTTCCTCATCAGAAAATAACGGCAGGCTATAAGCACCCGGAATGTGAGCATGGCCATATTCACCGGGGCTACGAACATCGAGCACAGGGTATTGCTGTGCAAGGGAGAGGAACTCATCGATTTGTAGTCGTAAGCCGTAAGTCATAAGTCGAAAGTCTGTTACCTATGTATTGTTACAAATTAGCGGTTTACAATTAACGGTATTGACAGATTGCCCCATGCCGCCAATATTTTTTATTGCCCCACGACGAAAAATATTGGGCGATTTTCATACTGTTTATCAATGGTTTGTGTTGTTTCAAGTAATAGATGGATACCCCATCGTTGCCCTATGTGGGGTAAATATTTTAACCCCCGCCATGGCGGGGCAGGCTGCAAAGTCGCGAACACGCAAAGTTTTAAATTGTCTGAACTTTACAGTTTTAACATTAATGCCCCACCCCATTTTATTTTTAATGCCCCACCGCTATAAATATTGGGCGATTTTTAGGCTGATTATCAACCGTTTGCAATTTATACATCAATTTTTGGATACCCCATCGTTGCCCTATGGGGTGATAAACTACCCGGTGGCATCTATATTAAATTTAGCCATGCTTATTAAGAACTTCGTACGCGATTATTGTCTAAATCGCAGATTCACATGATTACACAGATTCCACTGATTATCAGTGCACCAAGCATACCCCTTTACCCCTCAACATAAAGTTACGACATGTTATACACGTGACAAACAGCATGCAGATTTCATGTAGATTGTATCTAGATCAAACAGGGGTGAAATGCAGGATCGACGGGGATTTTTTTTCTGAAAAAAAATCCAGTAATGAGTGATCTATCAAGTAACGAGTGATCTATCAGTAGAGTGATGCGACCGGTCTTAGAGACGAAATAAGATGCTTGCCATTGATCTCCAATATTTTGCATTAAGCACCAATTTATTTCAGAAAAAAATATGTAAAATTTTTTTTGAAATTTAATAATTTCTTGTAAATTTGTTTTCATTAACAAATCATTAACCACTTATTTGTTAATGAAAATATGAAACATGTGAACAATAATATTGTTAGACGAATAGCGGCGATAAATTAATTTTTAGTTAAATAAACCTTCCGAAGATCCTATCCAGCTTACACCCCAGAGCCTTTTACAGCCCTACTGAAAATTGATTTGATAACCATTTAAACTTACACACAATGACTTCAATTCTCTTTTTATTGATCGCCCCAGCTTTTTGTGTTCTATTAACAAGAAGTTATTTCAAAGAGAGCAAAAAGCAAAAGAAACAATACCGCAGGTCGTACGAAGCATGGAACCGCAGCCGGGGATTCCGGTACCAATAACAAATTGACCCGATAACGTATATACGGGCAATGTTGGTCAATTAAGCCAGGTAACACACACACCTGCACCCCCCTTCACCAAAGCACAAGGCTTTGCTAAAGGGGAATAAGTCAGAACCTACCTGCCGAGCCGACAGGTAGGTTTCTAATTTTATCAATGTACTCATCAGACTTTCAGAAAAAATAAAAATCCAAACACGATTAAAGGATAGCTCCGATGGAGCAAAAGTCTATTTTACTATTATTTTATCTTTATTTTGCGTGCAAAATGATACTAAATCATCAATTGCCCTAACTGACAATACAAAATGCGCCTAAAACAAATTTTCTTCGCTTTATTTCTAATAATTTCTTTTCCCAGCCGGAGTCAAACCGATACTATATATTATGATGCATACTGGAAGATATGCGATTTTTCGTTTGCAGATTACTACAGGGTACGTACTAAACTTGCTAATAGAATGCACAAAGTTGAAGATCATTATATGCAGAATGATAAACTGCAAATGACCGGTTATTATTCAAGATTTGAACCGGATATTAGGAATGGCGTATTCGTATTTTATAACAAGAGTGGCTTTAAAACTGAAGAAGGCAGCTACGAAGGAGATAAAATGAACGGGGAATGGAAATATTATTTTGATAGTTCAACCTCTTTGTCGTCCATCAAAAATTATATAAAAGGTGAACCGGATGGTGCATTTGTATCTTACTATAAAAGTGGCGGCAAACATACTGAAGGTAATTACCAAAAGGGGAAACAAACAGGAGAATGGAAATCATACTATGACAGTTCAATGCGTGTATGGGCTACATTTGACTATGGAGATAGCAAACAAGTCAAAATAATAAGCTACTACAGGGATGGCAAAATTAAAAGGCGGGAGGAACACGACAAACATGGTGACATAAGTGGTAAATGCTATGACGAGCAAGGCAACGAAACTGCATTTACGCCTTTTGAAGTCATGCCAAAGGCGCTATACAACTTCAACGATTTCCTGAATGCAAATATCATATACCCAATCGGTGCGAGAAACAGAAATATGCAAGGCAAAGTTATCGTGAGATTTGTTGTTAATACTGATGGCACTATAACCAATCTGTCAATTGTCCAGTCAGTTGACCCCGAACTGGATGGGGAAGCGCTACGGGTAGTTTCTACATTCCCGAAATGGCAACCTGGTATACAAGACGACTCGGCGATAAAAGTTTATTTTACCCTACCCATCGTTTTTACACTTCGATAACACATACCTTCACTGAATATTACGTTACGGCGTCTTTATCACCGCTTCCACATCGTCATCACCTTCCAGGTTATCCATTTGCTCCATGATCCACGGATAACGGGAACGCACCCTGGCACTCATAGGCACCACAGAGAATTTCTTGGGATTGGGCAGGCAGGCTATGATCATGGCTGCCTCTGCCCTGCTCAGATCTTTGGCGTGCTTGTGAAAATATTTTTGCGATGCAGCTTCTATGCCGAATATGCCCGGCCCCATCTCTATAACATTCAGGTACACTTCCATAATCCGCCTTTTGCCCCACGTCCACTCGATCATTTGAGTAAAATAGAATTCAAAGCCTTTCCGCACATACCTGCTCCACCCTTCACCCTGCCATAGAAATACATTCTTAGCAGTCTGCTGGCTTATAGTACTTGCCCCGCCACCAGCGACCCGTTTCTTTTTATGCGGCCCGTTCAGGCTTTTGTCCATTGCTTTCCAGTCAAAACCATTATGCTCCGGGAATAGCTGGTCTTCGCTGGCAATAGCTGCCAGCTTTACATTCCGGGATATGTTGTTCCAGCTTACATAATCCCTTTTCAATCCATAACCGCCAAACACACCGCCCATCTGCGTAATAGTAATGGGCGGCATAACCCAACGGCACACTACCACATAGAGCAGTGAGGAGAGGAACATGATCAATACAACACGAAAAACAATACGAAAAAATCTCCTGATGCCTGATTTCTTTTTCTTAGCCATGAGTGGTAAAAATAATACAATTGAGGAATTTTGTAAGTTTATGTTACCCAATCTGTCCCACACCTCAAAGGTGTGGGACATCTAACGCAAAAACAAATTTTATGAACACATCAAATACTAAAGCACTCGTAGCCCAGCTAAAAAACCTGCTGCTAAAAGGGAATGCCCACATGACACTGGAAGATGCGCTAAAAGGCATACCGGTAAAGATGCGCGGAATAACACCTCCCAATGTCCCGTACAGCATATGGCAGATATTGGAGCACATACGCCTGGATGTGTGGGACATACTCGATTTTTCCCGAAATCCCGGATACAAGCCCATGAGGTGGCCTGCTGATTACTGGCCAAAAGAAAAAGCTCCTAAAGATGCAGCAGCGTGGAACAACTCCATAAAACAAATCAAAAAAGACACTAAAGAATTCATTGCCCTACTTGAAAGGAAGGATGCTGACCTGTATACGCCTTTCCCATGGGGACAAGGACAAAACCTGCTGCGGGAAGCCTTAGTGATAGCAGACCATAACAGCTACCACATTGGGGAGATAGTGGTGATCAGGCGGTTGTTGGGTATCTGGAAGTAGTGGGAGGATTGTTCGCAGGCCACACGGTATTTATATTTAACCAAGGGTTATTTTCATAAATAAATTGTCATAAACATATAATTTTTAAACACCTTTTTCGTTACCTTTAAGGATCAAATACCTGGTCTTATGAACAAATATTATCTCTCTTCCGTTATTTTCCTTTTTTGCTGCAACACGCTGAGCGCCCAGCAAATAAATAAATCTCAGCCTAACCAGGCCACCCCGGAAAATATTTACACCATAAAACAGCAATTCTTACAAAAAGAACTGCATAACCCGACCGATAAAAATGAAGGGGGTGCCGATAATGACCTTGCCCGCTTCAACCGGTGGTTCAACTTTGTGGAGCCAAGATGCTACCCATCCGGTAATTTACCCCGGCCTGATGTATTGCTGACGGAGTATGATAAAGTGCGGCAGTCTTTCAAAAAAGGAGCGAAGACCACCAGCACTCCTGCATGGAGCCCTCTCGGGCCTTTTAACGTGCCGACAAACTTTTTTGGCATAGGCAGGATAAATTGCATAGTCATTGACCCGCTGGACACCAATACACTATATGTAGGCGCTGCATGTGGCGGATTGTGGATCAGCCATAATGGCGGCGCGACCTGGACATCCCACACTGATAATTTTCCGTCATTGAGCATTGCCGACATAGCGGTAAACCCACATCATCACGACACGCTATATGCGGCAACCGGGGATGGATACGGATATGAATATCCCAATGATGCAACTATTTTTTGGGGTGGCTTATACACAGCCGGAGTGATGAAAAGTACAGATGGGGGCAGTACATGGCATACAACCGGGCTTAGCTACCTGGAGTCAAACAGGGATAACATTCAAAGATTACTTATTCACCCGAATAATCCGAATATATTACTTGCAGCGACACGCCATGGGATCTATCGTACTTCAGACGCCGGTGTCACATGGTCAGTTGTTGACACAAGCCACGTTTATACAATGGCTTTTCACCCGCAGCAACCGAACACTATATACGCTGTGAATAATGCTGACGTACTCGTATCTTATAATGCAGGCCTTACCTGGAGTAGTTTATATGCCGGAGTCTCAAGCGGAGGGCGTTGTACTATCGCTGTTTCGCCAGCTTCGCCAAACAGTATCTGGATACTGGATGATGCAAATGATATACTTCTTTCCCATGATGAAGGTGCTTCATTCAATACTATTTCATCGGTTACTATGACATACGATAACTATGGCAGAGTACTAGCTGTATCTCCAACAGACTCAACTTATGTAATTACCTCGGGTCTGCAGATGAACATATCATACGATGGTGGTTATTCGTGGAACCCCTGGGACTCTTCGATGTATTATGTTCACTCTGACCATCATGCAGCAGCATTTAATCCTTTAAACCCACAGACTTTCTATGACGGCAATGATGGAGGAATAGTTGTAACCCATGATGGAGGAATCAGTTGGACAAATATAAGCAATGGCTTAGCCATCTCCCAAATATACAGGATGAGTTCATCAAGGCTACACCCATATATTATGTTAGCGGGACTACAGGACAATGCCACTTTTTATAATAACGGAACGACATGGCTGGCATCAAATGGCCCTTTCGGGGATGGAATGGATTGTGCCATTTCTCCAGTTGATGAAAATATACAAATAGCCTCTACACAATATGGCAATTTTTCTATTTCTATTGACGGTGGCGCTACTTTTAATCAGATAAGCCCATCTTCTTATCCTTCAAATACCGGGGCATGGACATCTCCGGTGCTATTTAATCCTAACAACTACGATACGATCTATTTTGGCTTCCAGGATGTTTTTGCATCGTATGACGGCGGGAGCACCTTAGTGAATCTTACTACAACAGCCCCTTTCAATTCAAGCTTAGTTGGTTCAAATGGTTGTGTATCCTTAGCTATATGCTATTCAAACACCCAGGTGCTTTATGCTGCGAATTACACCAGCATACTGCGTACCACAGATGGCGGATCTACATGGACAGACGTAACCGGAACTTTGCCTGTCTCATCAGTAGGCATTACGCACATTGCCATTGATTACAATAATCCTATGCTCGTATATGTTTCCACTTCGGGATATTTGGCGGGAAATAAAGTTTTTAAAAGCACTACAGGAGGTACAACCTGGACCAATATCAGCGGCACCTTGCCGAATATTCCGGCAAATTGTATAGCTACTGACCGCAGCACAACGGGTGCTTTATTTTTGGGTACTGACGTGGGGATGTACTATACAGATGCTTCCCTTAGCAGTTGGATACCGTACGGTACAGGTTTGCCAAATGTAATAGTGGATGACATAGACATCAATTACACCAATAGTAAAGTAAGAGCTGCCACCTATGGGCGGGGGATCTGGGAGTGCGACTTACTGCATCCACTTGTTTCGTTGCAAGTGAATACGCTGACACAAAAAGTCCCGGAGATCTATCCTAACCCGGCAAGTGATGCATGGCATGTAATATTCCAGGATCCAAAACCGGCTACCTATTCTGTAACGGTATCAGATATCAGCGGACGAGTTTTGCATACACAGGCCAATAATGATATTATTGATGCTTCATTGTTTGCCAGCGGAGCGTATAATATAGAGGTGAATACAGGAGACAAAAATTACTGCCTGAAGGCAATAAAGAAGTGAGATGGGTTTAGTTTACCTGTGCTTATGAAATTCTTCGTTCTTTTTCTTTTGCAGCTCAACATCACGCGGATTATCCATAGCATTATTTATTGCCTCGATCAACGTGGGGCGGTCCCTGAACAATATTTCTACCAATGTTTTACGCGGAAATAATAACAGGAACAAACATAGTGCAGCAGCTACAGGAACCCTTGTCAGTATCCTGACATAGAAATCCCGGTGGGCACCTGGCAATTTGACAATGCTGATAATTAAGACCACAAGGCAAGGCGGGAAGCTAAAAAACAGCACTATCTCCCTGCCAGGCCAGAATAAGATGCCAAAAACTATGGCTAAACATGCCAGGAACAAAGCAAACCCTGTAAAGATTGCCCCTAATATATTTGATGCTGACACACCTGCATAAGCTGCCTTCTTAAAGATATCCCTTAACCGTATCCCATTTAACAAAGCAAACGAGAATACAACATATGTGCAAGCTAAAACGACTGAAGACAGCGCCAGGAAAAATGTTGATCCCGGCACTAACATAAGCCTGAGCAAGATGCTGAGCATAGCAATCAATACCAATCCCTTCTCAAATACCCTCATGATAAATATTATTAGTAATTTGCTCCAATAAAAATCAAAGATAACAGAACTATAAAACTTTTTCATGAGCACACAATTAGGAATAGGTTCGCGCGTAGAGCATCAGCATTTCGGCAAGGGTGTAATTGTAGACACCGCGTCAGAATTTTATATCATCTGGTTCAAGTCGCAGCAAGGCACTAAGAGCATCAGTAAAGACTTTGAGCTGAAGACACTGGAAGAAGTGGCAACAACTGCCGGCAGCGAAACCATAACCATAGCCGATATAGAGCAGGCACTCAATAATATACTGGACCAGCGGCTGCATGACATGCAGCTCGTGCCTATAGCCCCACGCTGGAAACGGGGCATGATGATACTGAAACCGGGAGACCCCACCCTGCAGTCGAAAGAAGTGCCAATAGATACTTTCTTCCACAAAATAATAATGGTACGCGACAGGCTGCGGGTGATGGAGCAGAAAATAAACGCCAGTAAAGTTATGACCGATGACGAAAAGGCAGACCTGGATCAATACATCACTGCCATATATGGGTCGCTGACCACATTCAATGTCCTGTTCAAAGAAACCCACCACCAGTTTAAGGGTGCGGGAGGGAAGGATTAGTTTAATTTGAAAATGTGCAGATTTGAAAATTTGAAAATGCCTTTGTTATTCGTTGACTGGTTGATTAGTTAATGGTTGATTGGTTAGAAAGTGGGGTAATTCTTCTAATTCCTGATTGTACATTTTCACCTTTGCGCTTTTATATTACTTTTATCGAATGAAATTCAGGATATTCATTTTGCTGGCGTTCTTGTCGGCTTACACATCATCTGCACAGGATTCGCTCATTTTTCGCAAAATAGCTGATGAGATCATGGTAAATGGCATGTGCTATAATAACCTGCGTGTGCTGTGCAAGAGAGTAGGCCACCGCATCAGTGGCTCAACTGAAGCCGCAAAGGCTGTGGGATGGGGCAAAGCAGCCATGCATGCCGCGGGAGCAGACAGTGTTTGGCTGGTGCCCTGCAATGTACCTTACTGGTTCCGGGGCAAGGAAAGCCTCGAACTAATGCTGGGTGGCAAATACGTGCAGGTAGATGCATTGTCATTGGGCAACAGTGAAGGAACGGGTGGCAAACTGCTTGAGGCGCCCGTTATTATGGTTTATAACTTTGATGAATTCAACGCACTGCCTGCAAGCGCAGTGGAAGGAAAAATAGTTTTCTTCAACTACCGCTTCCGCCAGGATTTTATTTTTACGTTTGAAGGTTATGGTGATGCGGTAAAATACCGTGGTGCCGGCCCCACAGTGGCTGCGCAAAAAGGCGCCGTGGCTATAATCATACGGTCTATGTCGACCGGCGAAGATGATTTCCCACACACAGGGGGTACTCATTATGTTGACTCCGTAAAAAAAATACCGGCTATGGCTATCGGCAACAGAACTGCTGATAAACTGGAAGAGGCTTGTAAAAAAGGAAATGTAAGTGCGAAGCTCACCTCTGAGTGCCACATGATGCCGGACCTGGTACCTTCTTTCAGCGTTGTTGGTGAGATAAAAGGCACAGACAACCCGGAACGCATTATCACTGTTGGCGGCCACCTGGATTCGTGGGACGTTGGCGAAGGCGCCAATGATGATGGCACAGGATGTGTGCAGTCGATAGAAGTGATCCGTGCATTTAAGGCACTGGGCATAAGGCCTAAGTGCACTATTCGCGCGGTATTATTTATGAACGAAGAGAACGGGCAGAAAGGCGGGCAGGCCTATGCCGACTCTGCAAAAAGCAACCATGAAAATCACGTACTAGCCATTGAAACCGACGCCGGCGGATTCTCGCCACGCGGTATAGGGCTGGTGATGAGCAAGGAACAAAAAGCACACATACTGCAATATAAAGACCTGTTCCTGCCTTATGGCGTTTATGACTTCACGCGCGAAGAGGGGGGCTCTGATATAGAGCCAATGCACTCACGGCTCGGTGTTCCGCTTGCAGGGCTGATACCCGATTCACAACGCTATTTCGATCTGCATCATACCAACAATGACGTGTTCGAGAATGTGAATCACCGCGAGCTGAAACTTGGCGCTGCAGTGCTGGCACAGTTCATCTGGCTGATCAGCGAGCATGGCGTGAATTGATCTAAGCACAGGCATTTTTAAATTTTTAAATTGAACAATGCACAACCACCGGTGATCCGTAAATTGCTCAAACGCCCTTCAGCAGTTGTTGCCCTGTGCATTATTGCCATCACCTGTTTTGTTTCTGTTTTTGCTTATGTGTTGGCTCCGGACAATACCCCATCAGCCAATACGATGATCGTGGAGCTAGGGGCAAAGCAGCCCGGATTCAGCAAGCAACTGCTTTATATCCCCATATCCGGATATCAACAACATGGCAATCGTTTTTTTGAATGGTTCAATGGTACCCCTTCTGCATACAAAGCCATACCCATCAATGGATATTGGTTCAACAGTGAAAACGTGGTGGTACGGCATTACGTTGATAATGGCATTGAGGATACCATCATTTACCCCTTGACACAACTTGTGCCGCAGGGGATAGCATCAGTAACAGCACAGCAGGATCACCTGCTTAAACACAATATCAAAACGCGCACCTTCTATCTCGGCACAGACCGTTACAGCCGCGACATACTTTCGCGCCTGCTGGTTGGCTCGCGGGTTACTATCGCGGTTGGTTTTATTGCGGTGCTGTTATCGCTTACCATCGGTATATTCCTTGGGGCTATTGCCGGTTACTTTGGCGGATGGGCAGATAATATCGTGATGTGGTTCATCAACATCCTGTACGCTATACCTACTTTGCTGTTCGTATTTGCTATAACGCTTACTATTGGTAAAGGTTTTTGGGAAATATTCATAGCTATCGGGCTGAGCATGTGGGTAGGTGCTGCACGACTTATACGGGGACAGGTGATGGCACTCCGCGAGATGGAGTATGTTTCTGCCGCCAAAACCCTTGGTATTGGTGATATGCGTATCATCTTCCGCCATATACTTCCTAATATCACCGGGCCTATAATGGTCATTGCTGCCGGCAACTTTGCTACGGCGATCCTTATAGAGGCAGGGCTCAGTTTTCTTGGTTTCGGCGTGCAGCCGCCAAACCCTTCGTGGGGCTTGATGATAAAGGAACACTATAATTTCCTGATCACCGGACGGCCACTGCTGGCGCTTATTCCGGGTATAGCCATTATGTTATTGGTATACGCTTTCAATATCCTGGGAAATGCATTAAGAGATGTATTGGATGTGAAAGAATAAGATATATTATACTAAACATCTACATCCATGCCCTTAAATAATTCAGTAAGGTCTAATGAGAATCCAGGCAGGATAGGTGTTGTAACAATGTCGCCGGGTACTTTTAACGGAGCAAGCTGGAATTTCCCTTTGTACAAAGTATGAATAAGAAATGTTTGGTTTTGCGGGCTTACTACCCAATACTCCTTTACTCCCGCTTCTTCATATACTTCATATTTGTTCTTCAATTCCTTGGCATTATTGCTTTTGCTCAGTACTTCAACAACAATATCCGGCGCACCTATACAACCTCTGTCATCCAGCTTGGCAGGATCACATATCACACACACATCCGGCTGCAATACGGTATAAATATCTTTATCGTCATTAGACTTACGAGGTAAACGAACATCAAACGGAG
>Ga0207079_1095_pt1 | contig 14519 bp, 18 predicted proteins | sample Alteio_BWMinHeat_61_FD_153525 | JGI IMG/M metagenome (GOLD analysis project Ga0207079, IMG submission 153525) | Enriched cells from forest soil in Barre Woods Harvard Forest LTER site, Petersham, Massachusetts, United States -... | ecosystem: Environmental > Terrestrial > Soil > Temperate forest >...
GGTACTTTTTCCATCGATCACAATGTCGGCCTTCCCGTTACCCATGAACCCACGTTTCAAGGCAAGTATCCGTTCATTTTGGGGTCAGGAAATGTATTCCAAAATGGCACCGCGTACTCGTACGTGTGGATCAATGCAAGTGCGATAAGAAATGGAGCTATCTTCACGGTTTTTCCAGCCATCAACGTTCCACTTCACAATACAGAGGAAAGCAATTTGACGGCAACAATAACTTACGGGGGGTCTACTTTTGGATCCACTTCGTACTGGATAAATTTCTCAATTGTGATTTCCCTGTTACATTTCTCCGCGAATTTTTCTCAACGAAATATCTCGCAGAATTTTTCTAGATCGGAATTTCCTTTGCCTAGTTCACAAAAAGGAGCAGTGTTTTTTACACAGATTTCCAACGTGGTAAATTCTTTTGATCAATTCGAATTTTTCTTTTACGTGGGAAATTCGAGCACTCCGATTCCTGAACTCGCTCATGGTCCAGTACGCTAAAACCGTTACGAAGGAGCATCTTCTGATCTATCGAAGGAGAAAGTCGTTGGTCATCAGGAAAATTCTCCCCAGAAAGTTATCTCACGGAACCATAAGTCAGCCGATTTCGGACTTTACTTTTGTCAGGGGAAAGCAGTGTGGTGCCAAAAGTTGCTTTGAACTTCTTTCTGTCAGAGAAGATATCGAGGCCAGCAAAGATATCACTCAGGGGAAGCGCTACTTTCATCCCCTCCGCCAGAGGCTGAAAGTCCGGACTATCAGCCTGCGGGTTCAGCCAAATTATTTTCCTCACGTACCGCCTGATTTGCCGAAGACTGCTCCTAAAAGTCTCCAGATCGCCTAATTCCCATCCGTCGCTTATTACCACGAAAATTGTCGAGGCGCGAAGCACCCCCGGATATTTTGCAATGAGCTCTTGAAGAGCGGAACCGATCCGCGTCCCGCTGCTCCAGATCTCCACATTTCTGGATATGAGATCTGAAGCTTCCTTCAGAGATTTACCCTGCAGGTAGCGATTGAGAGGAACCACCTCAGTACTAAAGCCAAAAATCATGGATCTTTGTATGGTGTTGCTCAGGTGATAGAGAAGCTTCAGGATTCTCCTAGTGTAAATGTCCATGGAGCCGCTGATGTCGGCGAGTATCACTATTCTCGATTTCGAGAGCTTCTTCGACCGGTATTCCATTTCAATACCTTGTCCACCGGTTTTCAATGCGGAGCGCAGCGTCCTTCGGAAATCGAGATCTCTACCAATAGAAGGGGCGTAGCGGCGCCCTGGAAGAGTTGCCATAGCGCGAGCGAAACTCTTCAGACCTCTTTTCAAGAGTAACCTGTCAGGGAGAACGTAGAGTTCTCCAAAATTTTTCCGGCTCTGCAATTCAAGCGGGCTGTAAATTGCAACCTGTTTAGCCGCTGAAGTAGCGTCAGGGGCCCCTGACTGAAACAGGCTTCCCCCCGGGATCTTTCCCTTTCCCAGCTGCTTTGCCTTCACACTCCCTGCAATAGTCTCCTTGGGCAAAGACACACTCCCCAGGGGATCCGGTTTTCCTCTGCCCGGTGATTTCAGCCAGAAATGTTTGAACAGAGACTCAAATCGCTCGTAGTCCTCCGCCCGCTTCACCAAGGTCGTGCGCAGGGCATCGTGAAAATCTGCCAGACGAACGACGCCCGCGTGGGAGATCGCATCCACCATGTCGAGGGTTTCGCTCGGCGTTACCCCCAGCCCCTCCCCTCGTAGGAGTTCGCTGAATTGTACTAGCCGGGCCAGAAAGGAAGTGGATTGATCGATACGGATCAGCTCCGAGTTTCTGCAAGAATGGATTTCAATCGCTCCTCGGTAAATGCTGAGATCTCGTCCGAATATTTCAAAATGCAACTCAGAGTCTCCTTTGCTACCTGAGGGGTGAGCCGGCTCTGCTCTAAAACTTGCAGCGCCGCCGCCCAGTCGAGCGTTTCTGAAGTGCCCGGCTTCCGAAATACATCCTCGGCGCTGCGGATTTTTTCGACGGCCGAAACCACATCTTCCGCTAATTTCTCTTCCACGCCCGGAACTTTTAGTTTCACAATTGCGAGCTCCTTTTCGAAACTGGGATAAGAAATATTGAGATACAAGCAACGACGCCGCAGCCCATCGCCCAGTTCACGCGTGTGGTTGGAGGTGATTATGATGATGGGACGGTGCTTTGCCTTAAACGTCCCGAGCTCCGGAACGGTCACCTGAAATTCTGCGAGGAGCTCGAGGAGAAAGCCTTCAAATTCCTCGTCGGCCCTATCTATTTCATCGATGAGCAACACTGGGGGTAGTTTTCCCTCGTCCAGCACCGTGTCCAGAAGCGCGCGCTTCAAAAGAAACCTCTCGCTGAAAATCTCCTGCTCTAATTCATCCGGAGATTTTTTTTCTTCTTCGATCTTGATGTGGATGAGCTGCCGCATATAATCCCATTCATAAATGGTAGAGTTTGCATCCAGACCTTCGTAGCACTGCAATCTAATGAGCCTCGTACCCAGACCCTCGCTCAGCACTTTGGCGATCTCTGTCTTTCCGCAACCCGGATCTCCTTCCACCAGAAGTGGTTTGCGCAATTTCAGCGCAAGAAAAACCGCCATCGCGATTTGTGAATCTGCAATGTATTTTGTTTTCTCGAACAGCCCGTTCAGGTCTTCAACAGTTTCTAGACCTTTGATACTGTCTGAATTTAGCGATTCATTCCGCATTTATTTATAATCCCGTTCCTGAGTTTTTTTTGAAACAATATTGTTGGTTCGATTCCGATCAGGTACAATATCAGAATAACTATAATGGTATCGCGAGGTCGCGCGTTTTTTTCGATTGCATATTTGATTCCAGCTTCTTCTGAATACTACGACCCTTCCTGAAGCAGTACCATTACTAGAGAAATCTGAAGCCAATCCAAGAACCTCGTGGGAGGGACTCATTATGGGTAAATCCCCGGTGTCCTCAAAAAAAGTGAATTCCCCATGAGCGCACAAGCTTCGACTACCCCGCTCTGTTCTCCTGATAAGAACAGATAAGATACGAACTAGGATCTTGACTTTCATTCTGTCATCCCAGAAGTTCCTTTATCCTCTGGGCGATATCTTCTCGTCGCCATCAGCGCGGTATGGTTGATGAAGAGCAAATCTCCCAGAAATACGATCCGCTGTTCTGGTAGGTAAGGGAGAGAGCCGAGTCGCAAAATGCAAACAAACGATATAGGCTAAAATCAATATGTTAGTTAGGTATAACTATCTGTCATACGTATAATGGATAGTATGACTCAAGGAAGAGCGAAAGTTGGGCAAAAAGGACAAGTCGTCATCCCGAAAGAGATTCGAGATAAAGTGGGGATTAGGGAGGGCTCGGAGGTTCTTGTCAGCGCACGAAACGACGACGAGATAGTTATCAGAAGATCATCGCCCCCAACCCAAAGTTATGTGGAATACTATGTAACGACTTTTTCCAAGAAACTGAAAAAGCGCGTAGATATCAAGAAATTAATCGAGGACGAAACCACTGAGCGCACCCATTTACGTTGATTCCAATGTGTTCATACTGCCCATTCTTTATGGGGAATCTGAGCGCCGAGCGATAAATGCGATTGAGGTTCTCAGGAAAATTGAAACGAAAAAAGTGGTTGCTTACACCTCGTTACTTACCTGGGATGAGGTAACCAGGGTTGTTCTCAAAACCTTGGGAAAAGCGGATTCTAGAGAGTCTGGCAGAAGATTGTTGCACTTCCCAAATCTCAGATTTGTGGAAGTGAACGAATCTATCATTACTAAGAGCCAGTTTCTAATTGAAAATTATGAAGTGAGACCCCGCGACGCCATCCATTGCTCGTCCGCATTGAACAAGGGAATCAGAGAAGTCGTCACCGACGATGTCGATTTCCAAGATATTGAAAATCTCAAGCGGACGCCTCTGGAAAAAGCTGCCAAGGATACAGCTTGAGGTTAACGAAAGTCCTCAAACTATGAAGAGGATTGAAGTAACTAACGTTTCGATGTTTAAGGGGGGCTAGACCAGCTCTTTGATTTTCTCGGCAATAATTTCCTCGTCTCCATCAGCAAGGTATAACGCATTGATCTCGATGCTGTTTCCGCCGTGATAGTACACCCAGATCGAGGGATCTCCCTTGCGCAGCTCTTGTTCTAGCTTTGCGACCTGTGCTGGAGTCCTGTCCTCGAACTCTATTTTCACTCCCAGCTGATGATAGCCGATCCCGTCAACGAGCGTTTCTGGCCATGGATGGAAATGCAAGTGGGGCAAGTCAGCGAGAGCTTTTTCCAGATCCTGGATCTTGCTGTGCGCAGGCTCCACGCGTTCCTTCACGTGATCCATTGCCACCCATCTTTTTAGGGCGGCGAGCGTACCCACGATCTCCTGTCGGTCGAGCTTGTAGCCCCTCCCAATGCTCCTGTAAAATCCGGGCTTTGGATCGAAGCTCCCTGCTTCCTGCCCGATGAAGCTGTGGAGCGAAATGGCTTCGATGAGATCCTCCCGGCCGCATACCCAGCCTGCCGAGTTTGCTCCCTGCACGTACTTTGCTGCGTAGCACACCAGATCTGCCCCCAGCTTTGCAAACCTAGTCAGGAGCTCGCAGGGGTACGTTTGCCCCGCCGCATCCACGATTATGGGGACGCCGTTCTTGTGTCCGATCTCAATGACCTGCTGAAGAGGGAGGATGTCTGTCCTGGAATCAGGATAATCTGGCACCATAAAGTGGATCGCAGCGGTCCTTTCGCTAAACGCGGCTTCGAGATCTTCGGGTCTCGCACCATACACTTCGTGCCCGATCTGGACGAACTTCCCCCCAGGCACCTCCATGCTTCGATCGTACATCCCCGGTTCACCGGTATGAGTTCCTCGCAAATTTCTTTGGATGATAATCTCGTTTTTCATTCCAGAAGTGTCCGGAAGGCGTCTCATTTTCTCAGGATCTTTTCCCGCGATGCATGCAGCTGCTGAGAGAACGAGAGCTGCAAAAGAGCCCGAAGTAACGTGCGCTGCTTCGGCAGAACAGATACGAGCGATCTCTTTCCCCACCTTGTCCTCGAGCTCCCAGATTGCACACCAGTTGTTAGTGGATTCTTCCATTGCCTCCTGAATTTCTTTGGGAATTACGGAACCACCGAGGCGAGTAATGGGAAACTGGCCGTTGATGACCCTCCGGACTCGCAGCTCTTTGTACGAACTCAATCCTGCTCTCTCCAGTTTTAGCTTTCGTAAATTATGCGTCGTTAATCAATTTTCGCAGATCTTGGTCGTTCACACGAACAAGCTTAACCTTCTCGCCCTTCAATACAGTGTTATCAGCCTGACGACTTAAAATGTGAATCTTTTTCTACTTTCAATGTCGTTATGACGTTTTTCTTTTACACTGGAATAACTGTAAGAGACCTTGATAGATCTATCAAGTTCTATACAGAAGTGATGGGAATGAAGCTCGTCGATAGAATCAAGAATCAATTTACTAACGGGGAGTTTGCAGAACTTGTCTCGCGCGAAGGAGAACTCCCCAATCTCGAACTCAACTGGTACGCGGATCAAAAAGATTACAAAAATGGTGATGATCTGGATCATCTCGGCTTTCTCGTCGAAGATGCCTACAAAGAGCTTCAACGTTTCAAGAAATTAGGCGTCGAGATCGCCATGGAACCCTACGAAAGTAAAAACCACGTGATCTTCTTCATCAAGGATCGAGATGGTATATGGCTTGAAATTGTGTCGAAGAAACACAAAGACGCAATTCCAATAAATGTCAATCCGTAGGAGCTCTGGGTATCCTGCGAGAAAAACATGAAACTGATTTTCATCTACGGTCCGCCCGCGGTGGGAAAGTACGCCGTCGCCCGCGAGCTTGCAAGAATGACGGGCTACAAGCTCTTTCACAATCATGCGTCCGTTGACATGGTCGCGACGGTCTTTGAAATTGGCTCCAAATCATTCCGCGAGTTGGGCGACATGTTCAGGATAGAAATGCTCAGCCGAGCCGCCAAGGAGAATGTAAACGTGATTTTTACACTCGTCTACGGAGGGGCGACCGACGATGATTGGATAAGTCGAGTAGTCGCCGCCGTTCGCCGTCATAAAGGCCATATATTTTTCGTAAGACTCTTCTCGGGCAAGAATGAACTCTACAAGAGGTTGAAGAATGCCTCACGAAGAAAATTCAAAAAGATCCGAGATCGCAAGACACTTGATGAAGTTTTGGCGCAGTTTGATGTCTTAGCTGAGATTCCATTTGTAAAGAGTCTCAATATCGATAATTCGAGATTGAGCCCTAAACCGTCGCTCACCAGATAGCTTCGTATTATGGTCTCGGATCTTGACTCAAAGATGGACATTCTGATCAACGACGACAACAGGGAATTCTACGAGAATTCGAGAAAGTTTCCATATCTCTGCGTGTTATTGAAAATCCCAGAAGAGCAATGGCGACCCTTAGTCACGATCCAAGACGAGCTCCTAAGAATTGACCGTCGGCAGATGAATTGCCCACCGTCCTACTTTCACATCAGTCTCAAGGAGATCGGTGGTCTTGGCTCGTATGTAAACAAAAATGACCTACCGAAAATCAAGATAGCGATAGAAAAAGTTGCAGATATGAACGCGGGCTTTCGCGTCGATTTTGGCGAACTGAAAATTTTTCCGAGCGTCATCTATCTTAGCGTTCGAGATGGAGTTAATGCGATCAGAAAGATACACCTAGACCTGATCCGCGAATTGGGCGCTTTCGCGGTCAAAGGACCTTTCGAGGGACCCGACATGATTCCCCATTTAACACTTCTCCTATTCAAGACGAGAGATGTTGAACCTTTGTTGCGCCACGTTCAAAGGATGAAACCCTTGGAAGAGCTCTCAATGTCCGTGGGAGAGATAACACTGGTCAGGTCGCATTCCTACAGGTTGTTCGGTTCTAACGAAGAAAGGAACATTGTAAACGAGGAGATGGCCTCGTTCCGTCTCCGCGATCGCAATTAACTACGGCAGAAGAGCTCTGGATGAATAGCCACTGATTAGATACCCGGCATCGGTCCCATCACTGGGAACATAGAGATACAGTCCTTTGTCAACAGCCACAAGAATCTGGTGTTTACTCATGCAACTTGGTCATCTTTTATTATACATTCGATCATGGATGCTCAGTGTCTTGAACTCGTAAAGTGAAAAAAGATCCCAGGAAATGTGTGGCTGCATGTCTACAGAAAAAAATGAAGCAATTTCGCATATGCCAAAGTTCGTTTCAGGGTTGAAACTATCAGGACTCTACTTTGAACGATGTGTCAAGCCGATTATCAAATCCAAATTACCGTTTCTCAGGTATTCTGCTGGTCTTATCGGAAGCGGTTCCGAAGTCTTGGGATACGATGACTCCCAGTCGCGAGATCACAACTGGGGTCCTCGTCTAATCATTTTTCTTCGCGAAAGTGAGTTCGATAAGAGAGCAGCCATAGACACAGAGCTGCGAAATAATTTGCCGCACGAATTTCTTGGTTATTCCACCAATTTTGGAAAGCCCGACGAGAGAGGAGTGAGGTTGCTAAAACGCAGCAAATCTGCAGAGGTTAATCACTTCATCGTTTTCTCCACAGTGCGATCATTTTTCAAAGAATACATCGGCATTGATCCATATCAAAAACTTGAAAGGCTCTCGTGGCTTTCTCTCCCTCAGCAAAAATTGCTCACGTTGATCAAAGGCAAAATATTCCATGACGATTTGGGGCTTAACAAGACTATTCGGATGTTTGAATATTATCCGAGAGACGTTTGGTTGTTTTTGTTGGCGTCGCAATGGGAAAAAATTTCACAGTATGAAGCGTTCGTGGCACGAGCTGCGGTCGTTGGTGACGATTTGGGATCAAGGATTCTTGCAACTAGAATTGTAAGGTACCTCATGGAACTGTGCTTTTTGATGGAAAAGAAGTACGCGTCGTATTCCAAATGGTTCGGTACTGCTTTCGCTGAGCTCAGAATTGCAGGCGAACTTTCACCTATCCTTACCAAAATTTTATCCTCGCCTTCGATCAAAGATAGTGAGAAACTCTTAGGGAATGCTTACTCGATAGTCGCCAAGAAGCACAATTCTCTAAAGATGACCAAATTGATGGATACTCAAGTTTCAAAATACTACGACAGGCCTTACCTCATCATTCACGCAGATGCGTTTGCAAAAGAAATACGAAAAGGAATTCGTGATCCTATCCTACGAAGAGTTCCATTGATCGGCTCGGTGGATCAGCTTATCGATAACGAAGATGTCACTCTCCACACAGACATTTGCGGCAACCTTGGGCTATTATTCAGTCGCGTCTCCACTTGCTAAAGAAATTACTTGTCGATTTGTTGGAATCTAAGATGCCCAATGACATCGCGCATGTGTATCATAACTGGGCACCTGCGTACGATAGAGAAGCAAAATGGAATCCCGCTATTCGAATGGAACAGGGGGTAATAATTCCGTTCCTAAATCCAAGGAAACCCGATAAGATTTTGGAGGTTGGATGCGGTACGGGCAGACTTACGATTCCAATATCCAGAAAGTGCAAAGCTATCGTTGGGTTAGATTCTTCCGAAAGGATGCTGGACATCGCGAGAAAGAAATCCGCGGGTTACAAAAATATTAGATATATGCAGTCAGACGCCGAAAAAAGACTCCCGTTCGATGATACATTATTTGACAAAGTAGTGTGCCCTCTCGTTATGAATCACATCAAAGATATCCAGAAATTTTTCAACGAAGTTCATAGAATCCTAGCTTCAGACGGGGTAATGGTGTTTGACGATCCCAACCCCGATTCAAAAATACTTCACGTAGCGCACAAATCGCTTCTCGACAAATATTATGATCTGGGAAAGAGACTCTTCTATCTCCACTCCTTAGACGACTATGTCCACGCGCTGCACCGTTCGGGATTCGAAATCGAAAGGATCAAATTTTTCAGATTCGATGATAGAATAAGGGATGCGTATACACCCGAGACCTTTCGAGAAAATGAAGGTCATACCTTCGGTTCTATGTTTAAGGCAAGCAAATAGCCATCTTTATCCCTATTTTTTAGCTAAATCCTCTCTCAATATGCTATACATGAACTCGTCACGGTACACACGGTTTTTCAGGGAACGTTTTCGCAAAATGTCTTTCTTTCTTGAAACCCGCTTTTTCCAAGACACCTTGCGATCCCAAATTCCGCGTATCAGTCACAGCCTCTATTCTCTCTATGTCTTTAGTTGCGAACAAGTGTTCCACAACCAGCTTTGCGGCCTCCGTCATGTACCCTTTTCGTCTCTCCGTTGGATCTAGGGCATATCCGATTTCGTAAAGAAACGGATAATCGATCCTAGTCGTATAACAGGAAATCCATCCAATCTTCTTTCGGCCTTCGATCTTTTCTATTAGGAACCAAGACGCTCCCTTAGCAAACTTCTCCGAAAATTCAGACCAGCTCATAGGTGTGAAACCGCCGTACTCACCTGCGTATTCCGCGTCGTTCCACATGTCATACAACGCTCGAAGATTTTGGTCGGTCACAGGAACTAGCCTGATCTTGTCACAAATCAACATGGGTCCAATTCACTCTCCTGAACCGCTAGGGAGTCAGTTGGTAAGAATAGAACATCCACTTTCTTCCGTATCGAATCAGGCTCTTTTCATTGAGAGTCTTGACTTCGAAATTATTCTTGTCAAGTAAATATTGGAAATATCTCATATCTCCGTTCGTCCCGTAGCAAGTTAAAATTCTGCCGTCTTTGTTCAGGTACTTTCTAACGTTCTTGAAAAACGTCCTCATGGTTCGGAAATTTTCGTCAGCAGTAGCCCTTTCTCGAATGTCGCGTGGCTTGAACCATCTGAAGGGTGGATCGAAGATGATCAAGTCGAATTTTCCTTTCACATTCCGAAACAAATCACTGTGAAAGACTTTGATCCGAGAAGAGACGTGGTTCAGCTTCGCATTGTTCTTAGCGCATTTTACAGCATTCGGATTTACGTCCACGGCAGTTACTCTAGAAGCTTTCGACGCTGCGAGAACAGCATTCACTCCACTTCCCGTACCCATGTCCAATACGTGATCAGCTTCTTTTACTTCCTTTAGAATGGTTTTTTGCAAAAGTGTCATGAGCGCAGGTGGGTGAACTTCTTTCGGAACGACGAATTTTCTTCCGAGACAAGTGACAGTAACATCTGGGCGATCCGCCATCGGAAGGTAGCCTGCATCGTGCCATTTCTTCCTAATCCTGATCTCTTTTTGAGACATCATCGGTTTGTAGACCATAGTATGCCCTTTTCCATCTGCTAATTTCGGACTAGAGTTAGGCAGAAGCGTCCGTCCTTATTCTCCAATTTAGAGATCGTACATTTTTGGAATAATCCGACAAGCTCATCTTTCTTAAAGTGATGATGTGGAACATTTGCCTCTTTGCCTTTCGACCAAATTAGAGTCCCCGGTTCAACTTTTACGGCATCAGGGTTCTGGATCTTCTCGTTTTCTGACCAACTTGGAGCCTCCACGTAAACGTATGCCCCATGTTTCGATATTCGTTGTATCTCAGAAACGATTTGTCTAATTTTGTCCGAAAGAGTATGGTGAAAAACACGCATGACGAGAACCACGTCAAAGAACGAGTCATCGTAAGGGAGAGGAGTATTGTTCATGTCCCACACTCTGAGATTCGCTTTGAGTCCTTGTCTAGACAACTCTTTGCTTGCAACGGCAACTGCATTTTCCGACCAATCGAAACCGTAAACATCGAATCCCATTTTCACAAGATAGACAGTGTGCCTGCCAGTACCACTACCGAAATCCAGTACTTTGGAAGCTCGTTTCTGCTTCAGAAGCTCAGCAATCGAAACGGCATTTTCATCGACTTGGCGGTCTTGATACCAGTCGAGCCAAGTGTCCTTAATCATCGAAGATCCAGCTCAGCTCTTTCTCGTCAGCTTTCATTATGCCGATTTGAACATTTTTTTCTGCTCCGATTCTGGAAACATTTTGATCCTTCATGAACTCTTCACTGAATCTCTTGACATCTATTAGGATCCCCTTCTCCTCGGCCGACTCCTACGTAATTTCAATCGGGAATCCAAAACTTTGAAACAAAAAGGAGAGCATCTTTACCATCGATCTTTCCTTTCTCCTAGCGAACTTCTGCTACTTGAACGATCATCAAAAAAAAGCCTAAATCACGTCCCATCCCCAGTTCCGTCTCATGGCGATTTGGCCATTTCTGTTGGAATGAGTAAGAAGCTTCTATGGTCAGTTCTCGAGATCGGTGTAATCTCGACTTTTTTGATTGCGGTGGCTGATCCCCGTAATCTCTCGGGCTTCTTTTTTTCTTCCTCGGCTTGATCCTCTTCGCCTGGATTTATTTTGGTTGCAAATCTCTTCGCCAAGTAGGGACCGAAAAACCATGGTGGTTCTCGTAGTCGGCGGAACCATAGTTCTCACCGCGATCCTAATCATCCTCACACCAACTCGAGGAGTTCCACTGAGCTTATACTCATCAAATTTCGGCCAGGCATGTACTACAACCACAGTCGGCAACACAATATCATCGAGTTGTTCGCCGTCTTTTTCTGCTCCCTATGTTAGTCCCATTAACATAGTTGCAGATTTTCTATTTTGGTTCCCATTAGTGGGTGCTCTCGTCTACGGCATGCCGTACTGGGAACATGGGGGTCAAAACAAGACGCTTTCTCTCCCCAACAAGGTGGCGAGGATCCTTACAAGTTCTCCCATCATCGCCTGGTTTCTATTCGAGTTTGCATTGCCAGCGATGCCTTACGGCTATCTGAGTTTTACAAAGGGGTTCGAGCCCTGAAACTGTACATAGCCTTCGCAGACTGCGACAGTACGACGTTTCAGACTGGCACCTGCATAACAGTGAACCTTCAACATTTACTCCTAGACTACTGCTACTGGATTATCATATCGTCAATCATCATATTGATCGCAAGTGAACTTTTAGCTTCCTTCCAAGGACATCGAAAGAGACCGACGGATCACTATGAACCAGCTTCGCGATCGCAAGATGCAAGGGAATCGCCCTTACAGGAAGCAAACGTGGAGAAATAGAATGATTTTTCGCGCTGCGGTACTCGTACTCGTACTAATTGCTCTAATTGGAATCGGTCTGTATATCGTGCCGTACGTTGAAGAAACCTCTGGAGTTATAGCTTCGAGCGGTTCCGAATTTTCGATTCACGATGGCAACTGGGAAAGCATTCCTTTTTCCGTCAATCACAATGGCTCCAGACTTTCGGGGTCCGTCGAGACAAGTGAGAACATCAGCATCTACATTTCACCTTCCAGCCCTACCAATAAGGCGCTTTATGGGCTCCCTAACAGAACATCTTTCGCCCTGAACGTCTTGCTCTCGAAGGGGAACTACTACCTAGTGTTCTACGCACCCTCGAATTATGAAACAAGGTCGTCCCCGATATACATCCTAGTCAAAAACTCCATCTTGATCAATTAGGCGTAGTTCTTGAAAGATTTTCTTGACTTGATCTTAGTAAGTGTTCCATTTGTTGGAATCAGCGTCGAAGCGGTTGGGAAACAAGTATGTCTAGTCTGAGTGTCGAACTTAGTTCTCTGCAACAGTCCGATTACAGCGATGTAAATACAATTTACAAAGCAGTTATCGAAGAGTGTCGCATCTTTCTTTCAAAGAAAGCAATTCGCGACGAGGAATTACACGATACTTTGAAGCTCGAAAGTTTTGAACACTACGTAGATAATCAAAGTAGTTTTGTGGCGTTGGTTGATAACAAACAAATAGTGGGGTTCATTCTCACAAAAGAAATTGACTGGATAAACAACCAAAGCAAAACCCTTTGGCTCGAATTCATAGGGGTCAGTCCGAATTATCGTAGGAATTCGATCGGATTGAAATTATTGGAAGAGGCAAAAAAATATGCTCTCGATCATTATTTGGACTTTCTGTACATGACTCTGAATATCGATAACGAACCTTCAAAAAATCTTCCGATAAAAGCGGACTTTACGGTCAGAGATTGGCGAATTGCCCATCTTGCAATCGAAAATTAGTCCGAGAAAATTTTGGAGAGATCTCTCGCGTGACGTTTTTTCCATGAGAACCTGCGTCCGTCGATGTGGTTTTCCGATGACAAGCCATCAGGCGTTTTTCGTTTTGAGAAGGAACTTTTTTCTTGATTGAAGAGATTACGGAGAAACAAGGTGAAGAAATTCCCCATGTCGAATGAAACTGAGTACTCGAAATTCCGTGCTGGAAAGGCTGAGGAAATGCGGCGTCTTGAACTTCAGGCGAAGAGCTTGGAAAGTTCAATTGCAAAACAAGTTTCATTGTTGGGGATCAAGAGGGGCGTGGATGTTCTAGACGCCGGCTGCGGAACTGGTTCGTTTGCGAGAACCTTGGCAAGGATAGTTTTTCCAACAATTGTTACTGGAGTAGATATTGATCCTCAATTTATCGAAGAAGCAAAGAGACTTTCAGAGAAAGAGGGTGTTCGAAATCTCGATTTTGAGGTGGGAGACATCCATTGTCTCGATTTTCCGAGTCAAACTTTTGACCTGACGTATTGCAAGTTTGTTTTTCCCCATTTGACTAATCCTTCGGATGCTATTTCAGAACTAATTCGAGTGACAAGAAAAGATGGACATGTAGCTTCACTCGATGAAGGAGGTCTGTATGTATATCCCTCTGGGTCACTCGACAAATTTTTTGCGTTATTTGGAAAATTAGGGCAATGGCGTAAACTAACCCGGGGAAGAAGTACCATCGATGAACAAGATACTTCTGCAAAATTTGCAAGTGCTGGTCTAACCGAAATTAAGGTCTTCCCACTTCCAACATTCGCATCTTCCGCAGAAAATCCGAATGAGCTGAAGAAGCTTGTGAGCGTACCTCAACAAATGATCGATCTATACAAAGAAGAGGTTATCACGAACAGCTTCATGCAAGATGAGGAGTACGAAGAGGGGATGGAGGAGTTAGCCGAGTGGATTGAAAGACCTGATTCGTTTTGGTTGGTCCTTACGATTTTAACTGTAGGAAGAGTCGGATAACGACAGCAATCAGTGAGGTACCTTTACGGAACATAAAGGGAAGCTGCTTTCCTGATCTCACATAATCAAGCAATAGAAATCAAATTCTTCAGTTTTCTAGGTAATGTTCAGCGTAAACACAACACTAGATTTCTGACCATCGCTTCCGGTTGCGGTAATGGTAAGGTGGGCTTTGTCGAGTTGCCCTCAGCTGGAAGCTTATTTGGTATTCATGAGCTGACGAAGACTTGTTAGAACCGAAAAAAGCAACGAGATTTTCGGAACTCCGGGCAGTTCCGAGAATCAAGGGATGCAGGAAATCTAAGAGGATTGATTTGGAGGGTTGGGTGATTGAATCGGTGAATGAATATTTTCTAAGCATTCCCTGAGTTGTGCCATTGAAAATGGTTTAGCGAGAAACGGTAATCCCATTGCCTTTGCTCCCTCTTTTACAAAATCATAACTTGTGACGATGACAATTTTTGTGT
>Ga0207079_1101_pt2 | contig 13495 bp, 11 predicted proteins | sample Alteio_BWMinHeat_61_FD_153525 | JGI IMG/M metagenome (GOLD analysis project Ga0207079, IMG submission 153525) | Enriched cells from forest soil in Barre Woods Harvard Forest LTER site, Petersham, Massachusetts, United States -... | ecosystem: Environmental > Terrestrial > Soil > Temperate forest >...
ATAATACACTGGAACCGACGCATTGTAACCTCCGAGACCTGGAGGAACTGGGCTATTTGCTCTCACACCAAAGCCTGATGCGGCATTGTACAGAATATCAGTGACGTTCACCGCGTCCGCCATAGCTAGGCGGAAATTCTTATTCTGGTAAGGCTGGAAAGAGGCAAGCGACCCATCTGGGTTGTGAATGGCGTAGTTCACTCCAATGTATTCAATGTTGAGCTGGGGGAAGGGGCCGATCACCGAAACTCCGGGAGCTGTAACTTGAATCTGATGGGTTGTTTGCCACACAGTCTTGTCAAAAAAGGCAAAATTATCACTCGTGGGAATGTCAGAAATATCTGCAGCACCGGACTTTAGATCTAGGACTCTGGCAGAATCGCTCTGTACAAAGTTTAGGTCAATCTCTGGAACCTTGGCTGTGCCCTTTCCTGACGGTGTTCCCCAGTAGTGTGGGTTGGCCGTCAGGACGACATCGCCCGTTGTCGGATTCCAACTCTGAGTTTCGTAGGGCCCGGTGCCGGATGTGTGGTTGTTCATGTATGGATTCGGATCTCCTCCACTGACTCCGGTAATGAACCCATGTCCGTCAGTGGGACTGGTCCAGTGCGAAATTACGAAATTGGGAGAAACAATGCTCGCGGCAGTTAGGGCAAGAATGTATGGAAAGGATGCATCCGCATAACCTAGGTGAAATATTACTTGGTAGAGATTTGCACCCACTTGCACACCATTTCCGGCTAGAAATGCGTTGACCTGACTCTGATTGTACGTTGAAGCGCCACTACCAAAATTGTGGCTGTAGTTGAACGAGCCGTTAATGAGGCCGGGGGCCTGCGAGCCATCGAGGATCCAGACGTTCGAAGACGAAGAGTCCATGAGGATGACTCTATTGAAGCTAAAGACAACCGCGGAAGCATTGAAGGCTGACCCGTCTTGGAATGTGATGCCTTGACGCAAATTAACTGTGTACGTCAATCCATCCGCTGACACTGTATAGTTTGAAGCGAGCCAGGGAGACACCTGTGAGCTTACGTTTCCAACGTATTGTAGCAGAGTCTCGTAGACATTGAACTGTATAGTTGCAGAACCGGCGTCGGACCAGAGAGCGGGATCAAGAGAGGATGGCTGGTTCGATGTTTCATACACTATGCGGCCGGCGTTTTGCACTGATTGGGAGCTAGTTGAAGAAGCACTGGAGGAGGTAGCTGAAGATGCCGAAGATGAGGAAGAAGACTCACTAGAGGCAGAGGATGCTGAGGTAGCGGCGCTTCCATTTTGCGATGAAGATATGGAAGATGATGTAATCGATGAGATTGAGGCCGTGGTTGACGAAGTACTAGAGATCGTTGAAGTGGAACTTGTGGTAGAGGTGTTCTTCCCTAGCGAGAGGGCAGCGTAGGCACCCACCACTATAACAATGATGATAACAATAACAACACCGACAAGCGCGGTCCGAGCGATAGCTCGCCTTACTTTGGATTTCCTAGAATACATTTTGAGAATTTCTTAGATCCTCTGGACACTTATCTTAAACATTTGTTACCATCTCGCAACGAAATTGGGAGGGTTTGAAAAAAGTTAGTCAGTGGATTTAGGTCCTGTTTTTCAATTGTGAAAAACCATGGAAAAGATCTGACAATAAAATTCGGTGTATAATTAAATATCGAGTTATGAAATGCGAATCTGAAGAGGATTCAATTTAGTTTGAATCTTGCTAGATATGTGATAAGAAGACTCCTGCTAATGATTCTGGTTCTTTTTGGAATCAGCCTCATAGTCTTCTACCTCTCCCGTGGCTATCCAACAAAATTTCCGCCATGGGGACAATACGTTACGCTGTCTATGAGCCAGGCTGAGATCGCTTACATAAAACAACTCCACGGATTCAATCTTCCCCTCTACGAGCAATACTTCTACTGGGTGAGGGATGCCATCTCAGGAAACTGGGGATTATCCAAGTGGGCAGGGAATCAGCAGACGCTCACCGTATTTACGAACAGATTCCCATTGACGGTTGAGCTAGCTGTCAGTGCAATAATCATTACCGTGGCAATCGGCCTTCCGTTGGGAATCGTATCTGCGACTAAAAACAACAAACTTCCTGATCACGTTTCGAGAATCATTGCCCTGTCTGGATATGCGATTCCGGTATTTTGGTTAGGATTTTTGTTTCAGCTAATCTTTTCTTATTACTTTAAGCTCTGGGGACTACCGACGCTTCCAAGCTCCGGCTACGTGGATCAAACTTTCGCAAACTCTGTCCACCTTGTTACCGGTTTACCACTCCTAGATGCACTTTTGGAAGGGAACCTTTCGTATCTAGCAAGTTCTCTAGTTCATCTTATACTACCTGCGTTTACTCTTGCCTTCGCGACTTTGGGTTACCTTACGAGAATTGTGAGATCAAGCATGCTGGAGGTGTTGAAGCAAGACTACATCACCATGGCGAGATCAAAGGGACTGTCTGAAAGAGTTGTAATTTACAGGCATGCTTTGAGGAACGCCCTAATTCCAGTAGCAACGGTTACTGGAGTGTTGTTTGCGTCGTTATTAGGCGGAGTTGTCGTTGTAGAATTCGTTTTCAGCTGGCCGGGGGTAGGATCAGCCGCCTTGCAAGCAACTTTTCAAAATGACACCAACTTTCTAATGCTCTACACAATTGTTTCAGCTGCAATCATTGTGCTTGCAAATCTCACGGTGGATGTGCTCTACGGATTCATTGATCCGAGGATTAGACTAAGGTGATCAGAGAGAAAGAAAGTGGCGCAAAGCGAGTCAGAAGAGGCAAGTTTGAAAGCCTCAGATTTGCTTTGAGGCTTCTGACTAGTAATCCACTGGTATTGGTCGGCTCTGTTTTGAGCATAGCAATAATCGGTGTGGCGCTTTTCTCGTCGCTTTTAGTCAAGCCTTCGCTTGCAAACGTGGTGTCGTACTCCTCGCAGCTGTGTTGGGGAAACCACCTTATCGATTGGGGCCCCGGCTCGTCTATTTGCAGTTCGGGTAACTACTGGCTAGGGACCGATTACTTTGGCCGGGGAGTGCTTTCCATGATTATCTTGGCTCTTCCTCTGGATCTTGAAATAGCGTTTGCCGTAGTATTAGGATCTATAGGAATTGGAATCCTCTTAGGCGGGATTTCTGCATACGGCGGGTTGGTTGTCGATGAGACGATTCTTAGGATCACAGACATATTTTTTGCGTTTCCTACATTGCTTTTGGCACTGGTGGTAGCAGCGGTCGTAGGGCCGAGCATTCCAACTCTCACCTTTGCTGTTTTACTGGTTTGGTGGCCCCTCTATGTGCGGCTAGTACGCGGACAGATTCTAGCAGAAAAAGAGAAAAATTATGTCGAGTGCTTGAAATCGGTGGGGGCAAGCGATTCGCGGATTTTATTTACGCACATTATTCCTAACTCAATTTACCCCATTCTCGTCCAGGCGACGCTCGATATCGGTGGAGTAATTCTAATTTTCTCAAGTTTGATGTTTCTTGGTTTCTCCCCCAAACAAAATCTTCCAGAGCTGGGAAATCTTGTCGCGGAAGGAATTCAAAATGTGTTTACGGCGCCCTGGCTAATTATCTTCCCAGGACTAGCAATAGTGATCACTACGCTGGCATTCAATCTAGTCGGCGATGGACTGAGAGATATTTTAGATCCGCGATTGCGGCACTGAACTTTGCGTTGTTGGCAAACTCTGAGAGATAATGGAGTATAGTTTGGAAATCTGCTTCTTACTTGCAAGTGAGCGACGCGATGTCGCGAGGATAGTAGGTAACGACCTCGCATCCATCTTTAGTTACAAGGATGGTATCAGAATGTCCTATGTGACCCAAACCTTCGACTAGGAGCTTGGGCTCTATCGAGAATTCCATGTTTGGCATAATCTCCGTGGAATCACCGTCGTCAAGAAAAGGGGGCTCATGTCTTGATATTCCTCTACCGTGACCAACGTGGTGGAATACATAATCCGCGTAACCTGCTTCCTTGACGGCGGAAAAAGCTACCTTCTGAATGTCAGAACATTTCTTGCCAGGCTTTACCGCATCAATCGCGAGGTCTTGGGCTTTCATTGCTACATCGTGGAGCTTTCTTATTTTGGGATCGGGTTCTCCAACGAAAAGGTTTCGCTCTAGTTCATCCGAATATCCGTAAATGTTTCCACTTGCGTTGGCGTATATCACATCTCCTTTCCTGAGCTTGCGATTAGAGGGGTTTCTGTGACTGAGTATAGCTTCAGGACCGGCTTTCATAAAGACGTGAGCTGGACCATGTCCGTAAGCTAGCGGCCCCCAGCCATCAGGCATCGCTCGGAGCATAGCACGAGAAGCTTCGTATTCGGCATGAAGGGAGACCTCAGCCTCACTCACCCCCTCCACAGTGTAATCTTGCAAAACATTCATGGCCAAATTGCCCCAAAACACACATTCCTTTAGGATGGAGATCTCCTCCTCATCCTTGATGTATCGCATTCTGCTAACAATGTCTCCTGCCCAGACAAGTTTAGCGGGTTCGAGAAGTTTTTCAGAAATGGGTTCCCCCTGAGAGCTAATTCCTGATCCCGCTCGATACTCTCTCTGGTCAAAGGCGAGTGTCCCACGATTGAGTTCGAGTTCCCTTATCTTTTCAGCGAACAGAGAAAGCGGAGGTTTCATTCCTGGATAATCAAAATACAGCGCTTCGGATCCAATCCAAGGTGCTCTTTGTCTGACGTTTCTTATCTCAAGCTGCCCGGTCAATATGACAGGATCTTTGTCCAGAGGGAGAATTAGGGCAGTGGGTCTCTCCGTGGGAAGGTGCCAGAAGCCAGAAAGATATTGAATACTAAGTGCATTCAATACAAGAAATACATTGATCTCCCTAGCCTGCATCTGTTTTCTGACGTTTTCGATTCGTTTGGAATAATTCTGCCGACTTATTTGGATCGTCATGGAAAGAATCTCTTTATTGCTTGAATCGCGAATAGCTTCTGTTTTTTATTAAAACCTTGAAAAGCAAGCTTCCATCTAGCGCTTGAGAAGCCCGCCATTCACGTCGATTGTAGTACCAGTGATATACTGGGCTTCATCTGACGCGAGAAAGAGAACTGCATAAGCCACATCTGTTCCGGTACCGACCCTCCCCAAGGGAATCGTGGGCTCGTACTTTGCTTTCTGTTCATTCGATAGTTTACCCATCCCTGCATCAATGACACCGGGAGAAACGGCGTTAACGGTTACTCCGAAAGGAGCCATGTCCCGCGAAAGTGTTTTGGTTAACGATAGCAATCCTCCCTTAGATGCGGTGTAGCTTATCGAACCGGCAGATCCTCCGGTTTGCGCTGAAATTGATGCAATGTTAATGATCCTTCCATGATTTTGTCTTCGGAATACTGGTAAAAGAGCCTGGCAGAGGAGAAAGACACTCTTCAAATTTGTTTCGATAACATCGTTCCAAGTATTTTCATCTACTGTGGAAATGTCTCCGAGTGATCCTCTGCCTGCGTTGTTGACAAGAATGTCAATGCAATTGTATTTTTTGAGAATTTTTTGTACTGCTTCGTCGACCTCCGTTTTTCTTCGCACGTCGCAGATAAGCCCAAACGATTTCGTACCCAAAGATTCAGCGTCCCTCACAGTTTTTTCTAAACGCCGTTCGTCTCTACCAAGCAATGCGGTAGATACTCCTGCTCTAGCTAATTGGTATGCAATATCGTGCCCAATATCCCCCGAGGCACCTGTAACAATGGCAGTCTTTCCCGCGAGGTTGAATAACCTGGATGGAGTCTTGGTCTTCCGTTGCTTTTTTTCTTTCGCCATTTTTTCTAACCCACGGTGAGCATCCTTTTTGGATTATCAATGAGAATAGTTTTCAATTCTTCTTCTGCAAAACCGCTCGCCCTAAAAACGGGTAGGATATTTCCGAGAATGTGGGCATAACCCCATCCCCCGTATTCTTTTAGGTGATGCTTTCTGCACGCATCTTGGGAAATTAGAATATTGTCCAGAAACCCCAAATCGGCCAATTTTCTGATAGCTTTGACGCGTTCCAAATCATGCGGGAGCTGGACCATGAGTCCCTGCGCGGCTCTGAATTCCTCGCTACCAAACAAATCGTATTCCACGTACATCTTTCGTTTCGCAATTTCCTGTTGAATTTCTAGGTCGAGTGACCCGTCAATTGACGCGTCGCGATGCGCCATGATAGCCCGGCTAGGATCGCATCCCTCTTGTTCAACAATTTCCAGGATCTTTAGAGTGTCTTCTCTAGAAATCCAGCTGTGAATCATAAGGGCCAGTCCAGTTCGTCGTTGAGCCATACAGGCAGCTCTTAGCACCTTTTCTTCAGAAGGGAAAATACCTTGGGAAAGACCAATTTCTCCCAGGATACCTGGCCTTATTCCTGTTCCATCAATTCCTTCACTTGCCTCGTGGATCATTACGGTGGACAGTTCTTCCACCGTTTTACTGGAAAGATACGATGGATGCGAGGCTTGAACATAAAATCCGCAACCTGCAATGATATTCAGTCCAGTTCGCTCAGCAATTTGACGCAAAAGCGAAGGATTACGATTCAGTCCGATACTTGTTGCATCAACAACGGAAGACCCTCCATGTTTTTTGAATTCGAGTATTTCTCTTTCGGCTAAGTTTGCATCGTCGAGGATGAGGTTGCTTCTAACAGATTGCGTCGGGGCTCGTCTAATCTCCCCCAACAGATCCATTGTAATCGGAAGGTTCGCAATTCTTTGTCTAGCCACATCTTCGCGGGCGGGCTCTTTCCACCAGCAAGAGCCGTCGATGAGAAGATGTTCATGAGGCAGAGTTACGCCCGCCAGGTCGGGATCTATCTCCCCCGAGACTGTGATTATGCTACCTTTGCTGAAAGCCATTTGTACGATTCAATCAGCGGGAACGCTCCGTGTCAAGAAATCAGCGACAAGGTGGTTGAATTCATCCGGTCTCTCTAGCATTACCAAGTGACCTGCCTCTGGTATGATGTGCAATTTGGAGTGTGCAATTAATCCGTGGATTTCTTCCGATTCTTTTAGGGGAGTCGTATCGAAGTCTTCGCTACCGACAATGATGAGCGTAGGAGCTTTTATTCTAGAAATCTGATCGCGAATATCCCAATTTGGATTTTCTAGAATAACTCGTGTTGTAAAAAATGGAGAGGTTTTCGATGCTTCGCGAAGTGCTATTTCGATATCTTTTGGGTTTGATTTTGATGTAAACCAAATTCTAACTCCGGGCTTGTAGCCTTCCAATTTGGCTTTCTTCGCTACTTCTTCCGCTTCCCCCATCCACGCGGCTTTGGCGAGAGTGCCTACAAGCACGAGCGCCTTAACTCTTGAAGGATGCATGACTCCAATCATCTGGGCGATTACACCTCCCATGGACGATCCGACGAATACTGCATTCTTTATTCGCAAATGATCGATAAGCGCAATTACATCTTCTACCATGCTTTCTAATCTATATCCCGTCCGCGGCTTGAACGAAGCTCCATGACCCCTCATGTCAATTGCTATGATTTTAAACTTGGAAAAAAATTGGAACTGTCTGTTCCATAAATTGTTCGAACCGTGCGCTCCGTGCAGAAACACGAGTGGAGTTCCTTTCCCCTGCACTTTGTAGAAAATCTTTCTACCCTTTCCCAGATCGAGATACGGCATCGATTTCTACCCAAATTTTTTTCTCGTTAATAAAACCGAAGAATCTCTATAGGACTAGCGCCTAAGTCTGGGATCGAGAAGGTCTCGCAATCCATCTCCCATCAAATTGAAGGCGAGTGCTACCGTGAATATCGTAGCTCCGGGAAAAATAATGAGCCATGGAGCGCTGTAGATGTTTTGAATGCCTTCTGAAACTAGATTGCCGAGTTCTGGGAGGTTTTGAGCTGGCGAAAATCCCAAAAACATCAAGCTCGAGACAATGAGAATTACACTTCCGATATCAATGGTCGCCTGGACAAGTAATGGGAATATCGAATTTGGGACTATGTGACGGAAAATAATTCGCAGATCTCCTGCTCCCATCGATTTTAGAGCTTCTACGTAATTCTTCTCTTTTTCTGCTAGAATTTGTCCCCTCGAAAGTCTCGTGTAAATTGGCCACCACAGTACCATAATAATCAATGTGAGATTAATTAGACTGGGTCCAAACACTACAGCGATCACAAGCGCGAGGAGCAACGCCGGGATGCTAAGGAAAAGATCTGTAATTCTGAGAATTATGTTGTCTACAAAACTTCCGCTGTATGCGGCGATTGAGCCTAGGGAGAGTCCGATGAAAAAGGCCGAGGTGACTATTATCCCTGCAATTGCAAGGTCCAAGGGCAGCGCTAGTATTATCATCGAAAGCAAATCCCGGCCGAAATAATCGGTCCCTAAAAAATAGAAGTGATTGTTTCTACAATAAGTAGAGCTTGGTCCCCAGTTGATCAAGTGGTTGCCCCAGCATAGCTGATTTGAAAAGGTTACAGAATTTGCAAGGTTAGGATTTACGAGCACGTGGGAAAAAAGAGATAGGATTACGATGATCGTCGCAATGATCACCCCAATCAACACAAGCGGATTTTTTGTGAGAATCTTTAGTGTGTAAGCAATGCGAACCCTCGGCAAGGATTTCGATTTCATTTCAATCTGATCCTCGGGTCCAAGATTCCGTAGATTACATCCACTGCGAGATTACTCAAACCTATTATTGCAGCAGATACGATTGTGAATAGCATCAAGAAGCTACTGTCGTTGACAAAAATTGCCTGAAGCGAAGCCCATCCAACACCCGGCCAGGAGAAAACGTATTCGATAACCACCACTCCACCAAGAGTGAAGGCGAAAATGAGACCCATGATGGTGATCGCAGGGATTAGGGCATTTCTCAATGCGTGCCTATAGATCACCACCCGTTCGCTAAGACCCTTGGAACGGGCTTGAATGATGTAGTCTTGACGTAAGACTTCGAGCATACTCGAACGCACCGTCCTTGTCAAGTATCCGAGAAGCGAGAGACTGAGGGTTAACGTGGGGAGGATTAGATGGGCGAAGGCGCTTTGAAAGTAGGGAATGTTACCTTCCAACAGGGAATCTAGCACGGGAATACCAGTGATCACTGGCACGGTTCCGATGAAAGCAGTGTCTGCCGCTCCGGAGCTTGGTAGATAGGGCAGATTCCAGATCTTGAAGTAATACGCGAAAAGGAGCTGGAGAAGGTAACCAAGCCAGAAGACTGGAAGGGAATAGCCCGAGATAGATACGAGCCGAGCGAAATGATCAGGTAATTTGCCGCTTCTAGTCGCTGACAAAATACCTAGGGGGATTCCTATTGCTAAAGTTACAATTAGGGCACTAACCGCGAGTTCCACCGTCAATGGAAACCTTTTTGCAAACACTGTGTATGTCGGTAAGTTTCCCGCCCAGACGGAGATACCCCAATTTCCAGAGAAAACATCCCGTAGCCAAAAGAAATACTGCTCGTAGAGCGGCAGGTTGAAACCGTGCGCTGCTTTTATCTGTTCAATTACGACGGGGCTGGGATTCGAGGATAGGCTCGAGAGGTACTGCACCCACGGTGGATACTTTCCGGGGAACCCTCTCGAAAGAACGAAGATGATTACGCTTACTCCAAAAAGGACTCCCACCATTAGTAAAAGACGCTTGGCGAGGAATCGAAGAAGGCCCATTCCAGTTACTTACCCTAAGGAGAGCTTTACTCGGAAAAAAAAGAAGGGATTGGAACCCGCTTCATCAGCGAGACCCCTGATTGTTGCTCCCTTTTTTCTTTTAGCCCTTCCACAGCCAGTAGAGACCCAAGTTTGCCCTTCCAGGGTTAAACTGGAATCCGTGCACATAGGATCGGAATAGCTGGCCGACCCCGCCATTACCTCCCTCTCCCAAAGTTGACGGGTAGTACAACCAGACCTCGAACACATCCTTGTTCATCAAGTAGTTAATCTGGTTAACTTCCTGAAGTCTAAGGGTTGCATTGAGTTCGCTAGACTGCTGAATGACGAGAGATTTTATCTGAGAGTTGTTGTAGCCTTGGAAGGCTGCTTCCTGAGAAACGCCGAATGCGGTAAGATATTGATTTGGATCACTGATGGGGTTAGGATATTCTAGAACATACATTTGAATTGTTCCGCCGACGAGCTGACCAATCAAAAGTGAGCCTGGAAGTGGTGTAGGTTGAACAGTGATTCCCAAATTCATGTTGTTAATGTTGGTTGCCATTTCGGTTGCAGCAGCTTGACCAGTGGTGTCTCCGATACCATAGGCAATGGCGACGGTCTTGGGATTTGACTTGTTGAATCCTAGATCTGAGGCGGCCTGAGTAAGGTTTCCTTGGACGTCGGCCAGATTATAGTTCCAGAAGGTAGGAAGAGAATCGTTATGCCCAACGGTTCCAGGAGGTAACATCTCGTTCGCTGGAGCGCCGAATCCAAAGGCAGCACTAGCTACAATGTCGGTGATGTTCACAGCGTCTGCCGCTGCTACTCTGAACGCCCTATCTGCAAGGGGTTGGAACGATGCCACGGTCCCATCGGTATTGTGAATCACAAAGTTAAACCCGATCCAAATTATAGAATTCTCCGCATGGGGACCGTCGGCGATGATCCCTGGTGTGGTTAGATTTATCTGGTTCGAGTCCAACCAAGCGTTCTTGTCGATGAAGGCAAAGTAATCAGAGGGTGGTATATCGGCCGCGTCAGCAGTTGCTGACTTCAAATCTAGAACCCTGGCTGTGTCACTTTGGACAAAGTTGAGATCGACCTCAGTAAAGTTAGATGGACCAGTATTTCGCGGACTGCCCCAGTAGCTGGGATAGTTGTTGAGAACTATGTTTTGTGTGGAAGTATCCCACGATTTTAGCTGGAAAGGTCCCGTACCCATAGTGTGATTCGACATGTACGGATCTACATCACCGGCGGTAATGCCAGTGATGAACCCATGGCCATCGGTAGGCTGGGTCCAGTGAGAAATGACAAAACTCGGAGAGATCATTTGACCACCGAGCGCAATATCACTAATGAAAGCAGCACTCTTGTAGCCCAAGTGAAAGATCACTTGGTAGGGGTTTGCTCCCATCACTACTCCATTGGAGCTTATGAAAGCATCAACGGCTGATTGGTTGTAGTTGGCACCTCCAACTCCGAAGTGGTGGCTGAAGAAATAAGACCCATTAATCAAACCCGGGGAGGCTCCGAACACCCATTCATCATAAGTGGTCGAAGAGTCCTTCAGCACCGTCCTTTGGATGTTGAAAATAACTGCGGTAGCGTTGAAGAGAGTTCCATCTTGAAATTTGATTCCTTGTCTTAGATTCACCGTGTAAGTTAGACCGTCAGTTGAAACCGTGTAATTGGAAGCGAGCCAAGGAACGACAGTCGTACTGCCCGGCAAAGTTCCAAAAAGGGTCTCGTAGATCTGTCCTTGAATGAAGTTCGACCCGCCATCCGTCCATTGATCTGGGTCCATAGAGGTGGGCGTATTGACATAGTCATACACAAACTTGGTAGGATTCGCAACAGTCCCGGTTGATCCTGTACTTGAGGTCGTAGAGGAGGATGTAGAACCTATGGAAGAGGTGCTCGATTGACTTGACGAAGTGCCCGTATTGGAGGAGGATAAGGAAGAAGAACTACTGCTCGTGGAGATTGCAGGCGTTGTAGATTGTTGAGTGGAAGACGTAACTTGTGTGCTCGAAGTCGGCGGTGTAGTGGTTGTAGTGGTCTTTGTCCCAAGAAGCGCGTAGCCTCCGGCGGCAATAATAATTACGATAACGACTATAGCTCCAACTATGACGGCACGTGAAACTCCAGATCTGACTGGTCGCATTAGACGACCCGGAAGAATTTTTCCTATTAAGCATTTAATTTGCAATGCTCAAAGTAGGAAAAGAACTGCAAGCAGTAGTTAGCTTTCAAACTGAGACAAGACAGATTTTCCAGAGATTTGGATCGATTGGATTAGCTGCTCGTTTGTAATCCCTCGAAATCCCATGAGTAAAATTAAGTGATCCGGTTTGTATTGACGGTAAGTTTCCGCAATCATTTCCACGCATTGCGAAGGATTACCCACAATGACTTCCGCTTCCATTCCGTCCTCTTTGGAAATTCCCATTTTCCTTTTGTTCGCAAAATGGGAGCTGATTAGTGCCCGGATATTGCTTGCTTCTTTTTCGTCCGATGTAACATGAAAGGCCTTCATCATGGCAAGTACTCCATTTCCACCACTTCGTTTTTGCATTGCACCCCGGTATAACGCGATCTTTCGGTCAAGCGAGTCTCCCCCAACTTCAGGAGGAACAATCCAACCGTCACCTATCTCTCCCGCTCTCTTCACCGCATTATCGGCGTAGGCGCCAACTAGAATGGGTGGTCTGGGTTTAGAAGTGGGTCTGGGATTGATTGTTGAATCTTTAAGTGAAAAATATTTTCCACTAAAATTGGGAGTCTCTTCCTCCCAAGCGGATTTTATTAGAGCGATGGACTCGCAAAATCTTCCAACAAGTTCTTCACGATTTATTCCCGATGCCCGGAGTTCGGTCTCCCGGTATCCGAGGCCCACGCCAAGAATGAAATTCCCGTTCGACATGACGTCCACGCTTGTCGCCTGCTCCAAAACGTCTAGCGGGTTCAAAAGAGGAAGCAAGAGGACTGATGTGCCCAGCGACATGGACTGGCTGTAAGCGGATAGACGTGCAAGGAGAGGCATGGGTTGAAGGAGACAATAATCTCCGCTCAAGAAATGCTGCCCCGCCCAAAAGGATTGGAATTGATTCTTCTTTGCTAGTTCAACGAGGGATACGTAGTTTTCGAAAGTGTACTGTTCATCGATTTTTGGTTGAGAGAACTGGATTCCAATTTTCAATTTGCGGGAGATCTCCTTTTTGTTATACTTACAAATTGGTTCAAAGTCTAGAGAACTCCTGCAGTCCTCCCCCCATCGATGGGGATGATCGCGCCGGTTAGGAACTCGCAATCTTTGGAACAGAGAAAGAGGGCTAGCTCCGCAATTTCCTGAACGGTTCCCATTCTTCCTATGGGGTGATCTGCTCCGAGCGAAATGGGCAAGTTGGATTGTTTTGATGCCTCTTGGACAGCCTTCCTCGTAAATGGCGTATCAATAGTGCCAGGACAAATGCAATTCACACGCACGCCAAATCGCGCGTACTCTAGGGCCGCAGCTTTGGTAAGAAAAATTAGTCCGGACTTTGATGCACCGTAGGCAAGACGATTTTCTTTGCCAGTGAGCCCGGTTGTCGATGAAACGTTGAGAATAGCTCCATGTTTTTTCTCCATCATCATCGGAATGACGTACTTCATGAAAAGAAAACTCCCTTTCAAATTGACTCCAAGTACATTATCCCATTCTTCTTCGGGTGTATCGATTAATCTGTGGAACGAAGGAATGCCGGCATTATTCACCAAAACATCGACAGGTCCGATGTTTTTCCTAGCGAATTCCATTGCATTTTCCACATCGGCCGTTTTCGATACGTCAGTCTTGAGAAA
>Ga0207079_1093_pt1 | contig 13483 bp, 11 predicted proteins | sample Alteio_BWMinHeat_61_FD_153525 | JGI IMG/M metagenome (GOLD analysis project Ga0207079, IMG submission 153525) | Enriched cells from forest soil in Barre Woods Harvard Forest LTER site, Petersham, Massachusetts, United States -... | ecosystem: Environmental > Terrestrial > Soil > Temperate forest >...
GGCAGGTAGTACCATGGCAATGTTTCCGGCGAAATTTGTGTCATACGCCCCTCGAAGAGCATTTTTATTCTCATGCCTGCGAGCGGGTCGGTCGACATTACATGGAGTGCATCGAGCGGGTTGCTCAGCGGCGCTTCCAGCGCATAAGGCCACCACAATATAGCTACGAAGTAACCAATGAACCCTGCTACAATAAGATGCTTTATGCTATTGCCAAACGCCTTTGTTTTTCGCAGTTTTTTCAGGTACACAGTTACCACATAAAATAGCCCCAGGTAGGCCACCAGCAATAAACCGCCTATACGAATGCTCAGGCACAGGGCAATGGCAAGCCCCATTAAGATCGTGTGCTTCCATTTCAGGTTCTCAATATTCCTGAGCCAAACGATCATTGCATATAGTGCTAGCACATAAGTAGCCGCAAAAGGCGCATCCTTAGGGTTGTTGAATGCTTCGCCAAAATATCTTCCGGTAAAGAAAATAAAGATCACAGCAAGTATCCCAGCCAGCCAGCCACGAAACTCCTTTGCCAGCAATCCGGTTGCCATTATGCCCGTGAAGCCAAAGAGCATGGTCCAGTAGTGCCGGAACAGAAATTCATCTTTTGGATGAAATATGCTGATGAGCATGGCTGAAAAACCATCAAAAAAACCGCCATAATACTGGAGTTCTTTTTTAAGGATATACTCGTCTGTCAATATCGCCTTATTAGCCCCGAATGATTTGATGTAATCCCACACGAAGTTTCCATAATTTCTTTGCGTGATTTCATCGCCGGTAATACCATATTGGGGTACGGTGATAGCCATATAAAAAAATAGGACTGCCAAAAGAGCCCAGAAGATCTTTTTAAGCGTTTGGTCATTCAATTGTTGCATATAAACTGCGCTATTTACTGCCAAATATAATTTTAAAACGTTGAATTTTTATTCAGATATAAATAAAGAATGACCTGATGCCTATTGAATATCAAAAAAATTTCATTGGGATAATGTCAGCTATGCGCCTTTGCCCCGCAATTGCGGGGCAAACAATTACTCAGTATATTGGAAGTTATTTTTTCTGCCTTCTTTGTTTTCTGAACTTACTCATTATAGATATGAGTACTCCCGTATCTTTCAATGCTTTCTTAACAATGGCAAATGATGATCCCTTACTTTGCCCATAAGTGCGGGGTAAATACTTGGATTCCACCTCGATGACTTTCCTGCCTAAGAAAAGCAGTTTAGCGCATATTTCGCTTTCAATGAGTGAACTGGTGAGTTGCAGGTCTAGTTGGTCTATGTCTGCTTTTTTATAGATTTTTGTCCAGTTCACATCATGCAGGTCGATACCTATAAATAGTTTATTCAGCTTTTTATTGAAGAGGGAGAGTATGTTCCGGAACAGGTTGTATGAAGTATTTTCCTTTCGGTAAAAAGAAATAAAAGTGCCCCCGGCAACCTCGGGGAAGGGTAGATATTCTGTTACATCAAACTGCCCGTCACCCGGTATAAATGCAATGTTCTCATACCGGCTGTCGGCATATATAGACCGCAAAGCGCCGCCAATGCCTTTATTCTCCTTATGGATTACTGTTTTTATCTCAGGGAAGCGTTGTTGCAGTTGCAAGGCTATTTCGCCTGAGCCATCTGTGCTGCGATCGTCAACAATGATTATTTCAAAGGTATTGGTGATCTGCTGTATCACATCGCGCAGTTGCATAACAACTTGCTCCAAAGAACCGGCCTCATTGTAACATAAAACTCCGACAGACCAGCTTTGCATGTGTTTGCAGGTTTAATATGCATTGATTACTTCGATAACACGGGTTACTTCGTCATCGGTCAACTCTGCAAACATGGGCAGAGAGATGCAATGTTGGGCAAGATACTCAGCATTTGGGAAATCACCTTCTTTATACCCGAGATGTGCATATGCTTTCTGCATATGGCAGGGAACAGGGTAGTGGAACGCAGCAATAATATCATGTTGCTCCAGGTATTTAACAAAGCCATCTTTATCTGGTGTTGTAACAACGAATAAATGATAGATACTCTTTGCCCACGCCGGTTGTGCCTGCATGATAATTTTAGAGTTGGTAATATTCCTATGGTACAATGCCGCAATACTTTGGCGTTTTTCATTCCACTCCACCAGGTATTTAAGTTTTACACTTAAAGAAGCGCCTTCCAGCCCGCCCATCCGCATATTATATCCTATCTCATCGTGGTAGTAACGTACTACACAGCCATGGTTGCGCAGGCTTTTAAGGTGAGTTGCGTAATTGTCGCTGTTAGTAGTAATGCCTCCGGCTTCGCCACACGCGCCGAGGTTTTTGCCCGGGTAATAACTAAAGCATGCCATTTCGCCAAAACCGCCTACACGTTTATCGTTATAGATAGCGCCTTGGGCCTGTGCCGCATCTTCTATCAAAAATAAATGGTGCTTATCAGCGATCTTTTTTACGCTGTCTATATCAAATGGTTGTCCGTACAGATGAACGCCTATAATGGCTTTGGTATTTTTATTGATCTTCTCTTCGATTTTTGAGGCGTCTATTTGCCAGGTGTCTGCTGTGCAATCCACAAATACTGGCGTAGCTCCGGCATGCGATACGCCCCACGCAGTGGCTATAAATGTGTTCGCAGGTATGATCACCTCGTCGCCGGGGCCAATGCCCAGCGCAAGCATGGCAAGGTGTAGAGCAGAAGTACCATTATTAACACCTATGGCATGTTTGGTGCCGCAGAATGTCGCAAACTCATTTTCAAATTTTTCGACGAAAGGGCCACTGGAAAAGGCAGTTTTCTCATAAACTTGTTCAAAAGCTTCAAATATTTCGGCTTTGATTTTTTGATGTTGCCTTTTCAGGTCAAGACAGTGTATTTGGGACATAATATCTAGGCTATATTTTTTTTGATCAGTTTTGCCGGGTTGCCGGCGACAACAGTGTTTGGTGCTACATTCCTCGTTACAACGGAGCCGGCGCCCACTATAGCCCCTTCACCCACGGTGATGCCGCATAGTATTGTTACCGATGAACCGACGGATGCTCCCTTCTTAATAAACGTTTCTTCCAGCTTCCAGTCAGCATCAGTTTGCACACTGCCATCCGGGTTGGTAGCCCTCGGAAAACGGTCATTGATAAAGGTAACGTTGTGGCCTATAAAAACATTGTCTTCAATGTGCACACCTTCACAAATAAAACTATGGCTGGATATTTTGCAATTCTTCCCGATCGTTGCGCCTTTTTGTATTTCCACAAAAGCACCCACTTTCGAATTATCATCTATAGAGCAGCCATAAGCGTTTACAAAATCAAATATGCGCACATTCTTGCCAACTTTAACATTATTCAGCGACTGTTTTTCTGTACTCTTTGTGATCAGTTCCATTAATTATTTATTGAAATTTTATAGGCACTTCTTTTCCTTTGTTCTTTATGGATTCCTGTGCAGCTTCCAGCACCTTTACCACTTCCAGACCCACCTTCCAGTCTGATACCGGTGTCGTTCCTTTCTCTATAGCACTGATAAAATCTGATGCCATGCCTGCAAGCGCCTCACGCTGTTCTAGTTTCGGTACGTATATGTCTCCAACGCGGTAATCTATCAGCAGCTTGCGTTTTTCTTCATCACTTTTCACCGTATAGCCGGTATCGTAGATCTTTACTTTTTCACTGGGTTCTACGTCATCAAATACGATCATTTTTTTAGTGCCTCCTATAAGTACCTTCCTGATCTTTACAGGCGATGACCAGGAGCATGAAAAGTGAGCAATGTGCCCGGTATCATAGTTTACGGTTAGGTAGGCCACATTTTCAAGCCCGTTTGGAGTATGCGAGATGCCTGTTGCACTTACGCTTACCGGCCGGTCTGATATTAAGTAGAAAAGTATGGAAATATCATGTGGTGCCAGGTCCCACAACACATTTATATCAGGCTGGAAAAGCCCAAGGTTGATGCGGGTGGAATCAAAATATTGTATATCGCCTATCTCCCCTGAATGAATAAGGTCTTTTATTTTACGTACAGCCCCGGTGTACAAAAAAGTATGGTCAACCATTAGGACCAATCCTTTTTTCTTACTGATTTCCACTAGCTCTTCTGCCTCAGCAGATGATTGGGTCATGGGCTTTTCTATCAGCACATGCTTGCCATGTTCCAAAGCTTTTTTAGCAAGATGATAATGATGTTGCACAGGTGTTGCAATAACTACTGCAGCAACCGCCGGGTCATTTAAGGCATCATCAAAGTTGGCTGTCGTGCGGATAGTAGGGTATTGTTTTTTGATCACTTCCAGCCGTTCCGTGCGCAGGTCCACAACCCATTCCACTTTGGACCCCGGGACTGTAGAAAAATTCCGGACGAGATTAGGCCCCCAGTAACCGTAGCCGACTATTGCAATTCCTGTCATCGTAGTTTTATAAAAGTTGGCAAATTTACTAACTATTAGAAAACTTTAATAGAATTATAGTAATTCAGTTATGAATTGCCTTTAAGTTAAAGTGCTAAGTGATTTTGGTGGTATTTTTAAAGTGATAATGCGTGTTTTTAGAAAAATAAGTAAATTTGTATAAATATGAAAACTATGACTAACGCGGCAATCAGGCAACAGCTTCACCAATTTATAGACATCACCGACGATAAAAAGATAGAAGCGCTATATACATTGCTTAAAAATGATATTGACCTTCACTACTCATATACCGAAGATGACTTGAATATGCTTCACGAACGCGCCGAGAAATATTTAAAAGGTGAAACAAAGACTTATACAATAGAAGAATCGCATAATATGATTAGGCAGCAAAGGAAAAAAACATGAAGTATAGTTTAACCCTCACTGCAGATGCTCAACAAGAAGAAGCTGACGCTTATAACTACTATGAAGACATCCTGCCGGGTTTGGGTGAAGACCTGTTAACCGAATTAGAAAAATGCTACAGTAAAATAATTAAGCATCCATTATATTATAGCTACCTGCAAAATTCGAAAATTTTGCGAGATGTAAAAATTGACCGCTTCCCGTTTGTAATTATATATCTTATTTCAGGAAGTAATATTTTCAGTTTTATCTGTTAGAAATACACACAGGCGCCCATTTATATGATTCTAGTCTGGGGTAACCAATAATTAAAATGCCCCAAACATATCCATATGTTTGGGGCAAAGATATAAGCTAAAGCCCCTTTGCTCCTCCGCTAAAGCTTCGGCGGCACGCGGAAGGGGTTTGGGGTTTGCACTACTACTGCAGCCCCCCTCGCCTCAGTCTTTACAGGAACTTTCGTAGTCGCATTCTTATGCAGCGTAGCAATCGTTGGTGCAATAACCAGCGCCACGATCGACATCAGCTTGATCAGGATATTCATAGATGGCCCTGAGGTATCTTTGAATGGATCACCAACAGTATCACCGGTTACCGATGCTTTGTGCGGCTCAGATTTTTTGTAGTACATCTGCCCGTTTATTTCCACGCCTTTTTCAAAAGATTTCTTAGCGTTGTCCCATGCGCCGCCTGCATTGTTCATGAACATACCCATCAGCACGCCGCTTACGGTAGCGCCTGCCAGGAAGCCGCCAAGTGCTTCTGCGCCTAGTCCAGGCATAAAGCCGATAACCAACGGGGAGATGATAGCAATAGCGCCGGGAGCAACCATTTTGCGTATGGAAGCATGGGTAGAGATAGCCACGCATTTATCGTATTCAGGTTTGCCGGTGCCTTCCATAATGCCGGGAATCTCGCGGAACTGGCGGCGAACTTCTTCTACCATCGCCATTGCCGCCTGTCCCACAGCGCGTATAGCCAGTGATGAGAATATAAACGGTATCATACCGCCTACAAACAGGCAGGCTAATACCGGTGCTTTATAAATGTCTATACCACTGATGCCGGCAACGCCAACGAACGCAGCAAACAATGCCAGTGCGGTCAGCGCGGCTGATGCAATTGCAAATCCTTTACCCGTTGCGGCGGTAGTATTACCCACTGCATCCAGTGTATCTGTTTTTTCACGCACTTCTTTAGGCAATTCACTCATTTCTGCAATGCCACCTGCGTTATCGGCTATCGGCCCGAAAGCATCAATGGCCAGCTGCATAGCAGTGGTCGCCATCATGCCGGCAGCAGCTATTGCCACGCCATATAGGCCTGCGCATACATAAGAGCCCCATATACCGCCTGCCAGTACAAGTATCGGCAGGAACGTAGATTCCATACCCACGGCAAGGCCGCCAATGATATTGGTAGCGTGGCCTGTTGATGATTGGCGCACTATACTCAATACCGGGCGTTTGCCCATAGCAGTATAATATTCTGTGATCATGCTCATCAATGTGCCCACTGCCAGGCCAACAACAATAGCGCCGAAAACACCGCCTTTGGTAAAGGTATTTCCGCGTAGTACCATGGTATTAGGAAGCAGGTAATTCACTAAGAAATAAGCAGCTATACCGCTGAGTATAATAGAACCCCAGTTGCCCATGTTCAATGCCTTCTGAACGGCACTTGCGCTTACGCCCACCTTATCTGAGATCCGTACAAAGAAGGTAGCAATTATGGAGAACACAATACCGAGGCCTGCAATAAGCATGGGTAACAATATCGGTGCAAAACCATGATAAGCGTCAACAGATTGTGTTTCCTGTCCAAGTACCATGGTAGCAAGAACGGTAGCCACATAAGAACCGAAAAGGTCAGCGCCCATACCTGCTACATCGCCCACGTTATCGCCTACGTTATCCGCAATGGTAGCGGGGTTGCGGGGATCGTCTTCCGGTATGCCTGCCTCTACTTTACCCACAAGGTCAGCGCCTACGTCGGCAGCCTTTGTATAGATACCGCCACCCACACGTGCGAAAAGAGCAATGCTCTCCGCGCCCAGGGAGAAGCCCGTAAGCACTTCTATTGCTTTGCGCACTGTCTCATCAGTAGCCATTGCACCGGGTGCAAATACATTCAGTAATATGATAAATACACCGCCTAATCCTAATACCGCCAACCCGGCAACACCAAGCCCCATTACAGAACCACCGCCAAATGATACGGCAAGCGCTTTGCTAAGGCTGGTACGGGCTGCATGCGCAGTACGTACGTTCGCCTTGGTAGCTATGCGCATACCTATATAGCCTGCTGAAACACTGAAGATAGCACCCACTACAAACGCAACAGCGATCATCCAGCTCGACTGTGGATTACTATAGCCCATAAAAGCCAGTAACAACCCGGCTATAACCACATAGTAAGCAAGCACTTTATATTCTGCCTTCAGGAAGGCCATTGCCCCTTCAGAAATGTATTTAGCAATTTCTTTCATCCGGTCATTGCCGGCATCCTGCTTTGTTACCCAGGCACTTTTAATGAACGTATACAACAATGCCAGGATACCGAATCCAGGTACGAGGTAAAAAAGATAAGTCATGTATTTATTATGTTAAAATTTGAGTGTGCAAAGATATGCGTTTGATTGATAAAATCATAAGGAACGTTGACAAAATAAAATCCGCTAAGTTGGATAGTTATTTTTCTTTTATGCGAGGCGTAAAATCTGCGAATAGTAAACTATTTATCCCGATAACTATCGGGATTGCAACGATGCAGAAATGTAAAAGAACAGTCAAATTGGTGGATTTTATTTTGTCATCGTTCCTAAAGCGGTAATAGCGTTTTTATCTCCATATCAATCTGTGCTGTTTGTATATTAGATCATCTTCATCTTCGTGATAATGAGCAAGTAAATAAATGATAATTAAAAGATACCGTATAGAATAACTATATTAGCATTTCTTACTATAGCAGGCTATGTCGAAACGCTTCTGGCGCAATACGGTCATAATTATTGTATTACTTCCTATTGCAGTCATCGGGGTAACGAATTACGTGGTCAATAAGGCTACCGCCGGGCAACTGTATACAGACGTAAGTGCTATTCCCAAAAACAAGGTCGGCCTGTTGCTGGGCACGGCAAAATACCAGGACAAAGCGCGCAATATCATCAACCCATATTACCAAAACCGTATCGATGCTACCGTGGCGCTATATATGGCGGGTAAGATAGATTTTATCATTGTGAGCGGTGACAACAGCACTGCGTTTTATAATGAGCCAGCTTTAATGAAAGAAGACCTTATAGCCCGCGGTATCCCCGCCAGGAAAATTTATATGGACAATGCCGGTTTCCGCACGCTGGACAGCATACTGCGCTGCCGCGATATTTTTGGGGAAGACCACATCACCATTATCTCCCAGAAATTTCACAACCAGCGCGCTCTTTATATTGCCAATCACAAGCAGGTTACTGCCGTTGCCTTTAATGCTGCTTCCGGCGGCTCACTCTGGGACGAGATATCCCGGGAGAAACTTGCACGCGTAAAAATGGTCTTCGACCTCCTCTTCAATACCCAGGCCAGGTACTACGGGGAAAGGATTGAGATAAAATAAAAACAAACCTCACCCTAATCCCTAAAGGGACTTTGCTGATGTCTATCTATCTTCCATTTTGCCTGACTTCAGCATTGTCATTAACTAAAAAGATGGCTTAATCGTTATTCTATTGACAAGATTATATCAAAGAGCTACATGCAAGCACCCCAGTGAAGCCCCTTTAGGGGTTTGGGGTTAGAGCATCGCATGCCTCTTAAACTCCTTCGTCCGGTCAAAGAGGTACCTATAAGTGCTGAGTGTGCGGCTGCGGCGGGCACTGGTGCTTTCTGCTATGTTTATCATTTTAGGGTTAAAGTCACCGATCCATAGCATTTCATAATCGTCGTAGCGTGCCATCGGTTGTATCACCCTGGCGCCCTCTATGATCATAAATGCATCCACACCCTTGCCCTGGAATTCCGGTATGATGCCGAATACCAGCCCCACAAAGCGGCTGCACTTCCCGAACCTTTTCAGCCACAGGAACTTTAGTTTTTCAAACAATCCGAATTTGCCGTTCAGGTGTTTGAAGTATTGGTTCAGGTCGGGCAGGTTTATCCATATGGCAATGGGCTCGTCCTTATAATAAATAAACCAGCTGAGCGACTCATCCATTACCGGTTTCATGGTCTTGAACATTTTTTTTACCTGCTTTTCTTCCAGCGATTTCCCGCCGCCATGCCCCGCCCATGCTTTGTTGTATACATAGGTAAAGTCCTTCGCGAATTTTTCCAACTGGCTTTTCCGTATCATGGATGCCTTGTAATCAGGGTCTGCAGCTATTTTTTCATGCCGCTCATAAAACCGGTCTGGCAGCCGCTCTTTTACTTTCATGCCAAAGCATACCTGGTTGAAGTAGGTCTGAAAGCCATAGTTTTCAAAAAGCGGCACATAGTAGGGTGGGTTGTAGTTCATGCCGTAAAGAGGGGAGTAGAACCCATCTACCACCAGCCCCCACCACTTATCGCGCTCGCCAAAGTTTATCGGTCCATCCATAGCTTCCATGCCGCGCTCCTGCAGCCACTGCCGGCAGTAGTCGAACATATAGTTTGCTCTTGCCTGGTCATTGATACACTCAAAAAAACCTATGCCCCCTGTTGGCTGCTGCTGTTTGTATTGCCTGTTCACAAAAGCAGCTATACGGCCAACGTACTTGCCGTTGTCATCAGCCAGCAGCCAGCGGCTGCATTCACCGCGTTTGAAAAATTTATTTTTCTCCGGGTCAAAAACCTCTTCAATATCCTTATCCAGCGGGCGTATCCAGTTCGGGTCGTTCCGATAAATGTCTATAGCTACTTGTATAAATGCTTTTCTGTCTGCCGTTGTTTTTACTTCATGCATCCGCATGGCTCAAAAATAATTGATTGGCAGGATATGTGGATGTATTAAGTTAAAAATTAAGTAATATTGGGGTCGGCTCAAGTGCTGCTATCATCGTCTGTTGTGTCACTCACTTGTGCGTTCAGGGTACCACTGAGCCTGCCCCATCAAAGTCGTCATTCAGAGGAGCATGCAAAGCCTTGTGGTTAGCTATGCGACGTAAGAATCTCCTCAGCCCATGCACTTTGCTCCGTCAGCGTATTGCCTCTTTATTGCGGCAGCAAAAAATAAATCCACATGTCATTACCCCAGCGGGGTGAAATGTTAGTAGCCACCAGTGCAGCCGGTGGATAACGAATACCCATCCCACACGCACCCTGTAAGGGTGCAACCTTTTTTCCGCCGTTGTTGGTCTTATTTTCTGACCAACTACCTCTCGCAGGGCTATTCGCTTGTAGATAAAAATTACAAAACCAACAAACTTAAATCCTCACTAAACCGGTTCGAGATTTGTACCATAGGGATTACTAAACTTGAAAGCCGCTCTCACTACTGAACACAGGTTTTCAAAATGGACGTTATATTGCAGAAGAATAAAATTATCTCACTGGCGTCTGTGTTCCGTTTCCGGGGAATAAATTCTTAAATGTAATTTATGCTATCCTGGAAAAATGCCGGTCTCTAAATAGCGAAGGGCTCTTATCCGGTAGCTCAGTACATTCTCGAATCCTATTGTCTCAAGGTATCCGACACCATTGTTGCCGGAACTGGTAGAGTTGTCTATGTAGTCTGCCGGAGCTTCGCTGCCGATAGTCCAGTTGGGGTTATTGAATGTGCCGTCAAAGTACCATGGGGCAGCCGTTCCGGAAATAGACAAGTGTGTGCCGGGAACAAGCGGTGCAAGGTTTTGGTAACTCCTGGTGATCGGGAAATTAACTTCGGCCGTGTACTGGTCTTGCTGCCCGATAGGCGCGGGAAATGGCGTGAATGCAAGTAATTGGTTGTTGCCCATGATAAAGAGGGCAACCCACTCCCCTTGCACAAGGCGTAAATAATAGCCGTAACTGAACGACACACTATTTATCATAGCTCCTGTCACGAACGAAGCACCCGTGAATGCATCGCCATTATTGAGATTGTAGAATTGCCACGTCCAGCCATCCTGCGGCATCGGGTCCTCAACAAAGGGAACAGGATGTGCGCCATCCGCATTTTGCAGGCTACCCATCAGTAGCTGGTGGTCTATCCAGCCCGTTCCCGACTTGATTGTGTAGCCTATGCCTTCTACGGTTATCGAACCGGCCACATTGAGCTGGGGCCAACTGTAATAGATACCCGGTTTCGGCACGAGGGTCAGGCCTGTGCCGCCATTTCCTGTGGTACTGGGCATCCCTTGCAGAAAGTAGGGAGTGCCGGTCATTTCCTCCTTTGCCGTAAGCATAAGGTTCATGTTGATATTGTCGCCATCATCAACGATAACATTAAGAGGTAATACATCCAGGCTTCCCGAAATGGAGTCGTTGCCACACCGGAACCAGAAGCCATCGTCTCCCGGAGCGCTATAACTGACCTTCCCTCCCGTCAATGCCCACTGGCAATTGCGGGTGCGGCGCACTATTTTCTTCTCACCATTTGCCATATCAACTGTAACCGTAACGACATTGGCGCAAATGACCGTATCCGTATCACTCCAGTTCGCTTCATGCTGGGCTGTCTGTCCCACGCACCTGTTCTTTTGTATGGATAACAAAATACCTAACCGGCCATCATTTCCGTTAGAATCAGTCACATTAAGGTGGCAACCCACATAATACCATTCAGCGCCCATAGTAGGGTGAAGATGGTGGTCATTGGGGAAGCTCAGTTGATAGTCTGCGCCCGGTTGGGCACAGTCGTAGCCGGCAGCCCTACCTAATAATGAGGTAATCACCACGGCATAATCAGACGGGTTTGGGGCAGTATCCATTCTGCCCGCCGCATCGTAAATGGCGTTAAAGTCGGGTATCTGTACCGGTAAAAGGGTAGTGGGGTCAATGATGCTGTTGACAGCGGCTTGTACTGAAAGCAAATAGGATTGTATCGTTTTAGAAGGAGAGTTTTTTTCGTTCATGTCAATTTGATTTTTATTGTTAAAATGAATAGGCATTTTATGGATCGTAGAATTTTCTCACGCCGGTGAGATATGGGTTCCGTGGTTATTTTTGTTGGCCTGAAACGATATTCTTGTTTTTAGGGGCATCCGAAAGTACTAATAAAACGCACTCTCCGACGGCATTCAAAGAACTAAAGCTAAATAATTCTCGCTGATCTTTTCAAATCTTCCAAAATCCGGTTCGGGATTTGTATCATAGGGATCACAAATAGCATCTTAAAACCCCACTCGTCCGCGAATGTTTCGCGGATGCATCGGCAGTGCGTTTGAAACGCACGTTAAAAACCCCTGAAACCCTTGCCAGGCCTGCAATCTTTTTTGCATGACGGTACGCTGCAGGCTGCATGACGCCAAATATGGCTTGGTTGCGTTCGCTACCCGTCGTAACTTTACAATAGCGCAAGTAGACAAACACAAGATGTCAATAGCTCCATTTCTACATATGCGGCACACAAGAAAATCTGTGAAATCCTTTAATCTGTGTATCCCGATAGCTATCGGGAGTGATTCAGACAATAATCACCTATGAAGTTCTTTATCAAGTATAGTAATATTTTATCCTATTCCTTTGGGTCACCCTGTAGGGTATTGGTAGGGTCACCGCGCCGGTAACAATAAACGAATGAGCCTGCCGGGTTAAAACTGCCGATACCCCACATGGGGCATTGATGGGGTATTCAATAATCGAACACGATGGTATAAAACATTGAAGATCAGCTAAAAAATCGCCCGTGGTTTTCAATGGTGGGGCAATAAAAATAAAATTGCCTGTCCCGATTCATCGGGGGGCATGGGGCATTACCCTATTTCAGCGAATTGCAATTCCATAAATTCACTGAATTCCATAAATTATGGTTCAGACATTAACTCACCCCATAGGGTCACAATGGGGCATCCGTTAAAAATGTGAACGACCATAAAACATTGAAAATCAGCCCAAAAATCGCCCGTGATTTGAGGTGCTGGGGCAATAAAAAAATTTAGGGCATAGGGCATAGAATTAACCCGGCACGTCAATAATGGCTTTTTCAAGCTTGCCATACGGGTAGTTATAGTTTCAATATATAAGCAGTTTGGCAGGATATTTTTCGGGATACAAAAAAAATTGGCTAAAAATTTGCGTAAGTGAATGCTTACGCATAATTTTGTAAGCGATTACTTACATAATAATTCAGCAAACACATGAGAAGAGATGTTTTCCAGGCAATAGCAGACCCCACGCGGAGGGCTATCATAGGCATGGTGGCGCAGCAGTCGCAGAACCTAAACACCATTGCAGAAAATTTTGACGTGAGCCGCCCTGCCATATCGCAGCACATAAAAATACTTACGGAGTGTGGACTGATCGTGATCAAAAAGCAGGGTAGGGAGCGGTATTGCGAAGTGCGGGCTGGGCCCCTGGCAGAAGTATCTGATTGGGTAGAGCCGTTCAGGAAATTATGGGCGGAACGGTTTGACAAACTTGATGTGCTGCTGGAGGAGATGAAAAAATCCCAAGATCCAAATCCCAAAACTCAAAAAACAAAATCCAAATCGACAAAAAAATAAAATCAATCTATAAGCGTAAATGACGAACAACGCAAACGTCTCGAAGCCATACATCCGGAT
>Ga0207079_1099_pt2 | contig 13335 bp, 13 predicted proteins | sample Alteio_BWMinHeat_61_FD_153525 | JGI IMG/M metagenome (GOLD analysis project Ga0207079, IMG submission 153525) | Enriched cells from forest soil in Barre Woods Harvard Forest LTER site, Petersham, Massachusetts, United States -... | ecosystem: Environmental > Terrestrial > Soil > Temperate forest >...
GATTTCTTTGGATCGCTCCGGAACGCGATCAGCCCGTTCTGGTCGTACTCTCGGGAGACAAGAAAGTGAGTACGAGAGCGCTCGGGGATTTTTTGCAAGTGCCGGAGAGTTCTCTCCGCAAAATGAGTGCGGAGGAAGTGAAGCAGAAAACTGGTTTTTCCATCGGAGGAGTACCTCCCTTTTCTCATGATCGAAGTGTGAGAGTCCTTGCCGACGAATCGCTGTTTCGATTTCCCAAAGTGTGGGCCGCTGCAGGAACTACCAATGCGGTGATGGAACTTTCGCCTCTTTTACTCACAGAGAAATTGCAAATGGATCGGGCGAATGTATCGGAATAATGCAAGCTAAGAACAATCTTCATTTAACATAGCAGTAAAGTCGCGGGAAGAAACGTTGCCGTCTGCTAATTCTCCCGGGAGAAAACAGTTATGGACCTCCGACTGGATGATAGTTCTCTACATTGCGATCGCGAACTTTGCCTTTCACATGGCATTCTCCGGTAACTACGGATTTTTTCGCGATGAATTGTACTACATAGTAAGCGGGCAGCATCAGCAGTTCGGGTACGTGGATTTTCCTCCCATGATCGCGTTACTGGGTGCTTTGATGTATACAGTTTCCCAGGATTCCTTGGTGGCGATTCACATCATCCCGTCGCTTGCCGGAGCTGGTCTGGTATTTGCGAGCGGGATGATCGCAAGGGAGCTCGGAGGAAAGAGAACCGCGCAAGTACTCACGGCCCTTGCGACCATGTTCACCCTCGTATTCATGGCGAGCGCCTCGGAATTCACCATGGATATTCTGGACGCGCTGTGGTGGACTCTGATTGCGTTGGTGTTAATCCGCCTGATCAAAACCAACAACCCGCGGCTCTGGATCCTTTTTGGGCTAGTTGCGGGATCGGGAGTCCTTACAAAACTGACGATGCTGTTCTTTCTCTTCGCACTACTCATCGCGATCTTATTTACGCCCGCGCGTTCCTATCTGCGTACGAAATGGTTCTGGCTCGGGGCTCTCATCATAGTCCTTTTCTTGAGTCCCATGATTATTTGGAACGTCCAGAATCATTTTCCCACGGTCCAATTTTATTTCAACTATGGCGGTTTGACGGGAGGCGGGCCTCCGGGCTTTTTCCTCTTCCAGCTGATTGGAATGAATCCGCTCAACATTCCGCTGTTTTTTGCGGGGCTGTTTTTCTACTTCAAACGAGCGCAGATCAAGTCGCTACGCGTCATCGGGATTTCCTACCTTGTACTGTATGTTCTTTTCACGATCTTGAATGCCAAATCGTATTTTCTGACTCCAGCCTATCCGATGCTGTTCGCGGGAGGCGCGCTGTTTTTTGAAAATGCATTTCGGCGGAGAAGGTGGATCACTCCCGCTTTAGGCGCTGGAATCGTAATCACCGGAATATTGTTTGCCCCTCTCCTGATGCCGATCCTGCCACCCGCCACGTTTGTCAACACCTACGAAGTGCTGACCCCTCTCGGGAACGGAGGAGCGGGTCAGGCGAACTCTGGACCCTTTCCACAATATCTGGGGGACCGCTTTGGTTGGGACACGATGACTCTTACCGTTTCTGGAGTGTACAATTCCCTAAGCTCGCAGGAAAAATCGGAAGCCTGTATTTTCACGGCAAACTACGGGGAAGCGAGCGCTCTAACTTTTCTCGGGAGAGCTTATGGCCTTCCGCCCGTGATCAGCGGCCACAACAACTACTTTATCTGGGGACCTGGGTCCTGCAACGGACAGGTCATCATTACGGTGGGTTTATCGATGAGCGACGATCTGAAATCGTTTGACAATGTTAGCCAGGCCGCGATTATCACCTGCACCTACTGCATGAATAATGAAAACAATTTACCGGTGTACGTCTGCACTAACCCCGCGATCTCGACACAGGATGCGTGGGCGTCTGTAAAGCACTTCAATTAGGCTTGGGGAGAGAAAATTCCAACCGACCCCCGGGCACTGACAAAATTGCACTCTTAAGGGGATGTGGAGCGGTTAAGGGGTTTTGTACATTTTAGAGAATAATATATAGCACTCATTAGTGTCTATAGAAAACGTGCACCGGACTCTTTCGATGATTGCACTTTCCACCGTTTCCTTCCTCATGGCGTCTATTGAATTGCTTGTCTTGGCAGAACGTGGTCTGCCCTTCCAAGCCCTGAATATTTCCCTGAACGAACCCTTGCTGTTCGGCCTGTACCTTGTGTCACTCTGCGAAATATTCGGACTATCAAAATTAGTCAGATTCGTGAAAAGTTCCCTTTTTCACAGAAGCGTCGCGTGAATCTGTCCGGTCGAACACTAGTAGATTCAGTGGACTTCTTTGTCTCGTGCATCCGTCAGGAAGGTTTTTCGCGCTTCGCTCACAGCCTCGGGGAAACTAATCTCTGGGGAAAGGTGCATGCCGAAGGAGGAGTTGATTTCCCGGAGGATCATTTTTTCCACAATTGAAGATCCGGCTACTCCCAGAATTTCCCGGAGATTCTGGATCATATCCAAAGGTCTTGCGGCGAATTTGTCAATGGTCAGATTCGATCTCTCTTTCATTTGATGATAGAAAGACTGTTTCACTCCCTCTCCCAGAGAACCCAGCGCCCAGTCAATGCACTGGAAAATCTTGCCGTTGAAGGCGCGCTCAGCTTCGGACAAACGTTATGAACTGTTTCCCTCCTTGTTCAAAAACCCTACGCTTAGGATGTAATTTCATGGAAACGAACCAAAACAGGCGAATTTTGGCATGAATTTTTTTCACGATTCTTTGAAAATTTTGGTTTGACGGAAAGAAATCACGATGATAGTAGAATCCCCTGAATAGCTCTTAGAGATCTAATGCATACTGCTCTAACAAAACCTAGCTAGAATCGATCTTTTCAGTGAAGCACTTTTACGCGGTTGCCAACTGTGAAAAAGAATTTCAGATATAGATGATAACAGAGCTCATTTCAAGCTGAACGGTTCGCGAAATTGCACCGCTGCGCGAACAGGCGAGAAGCGGCTTTATGAAGCAATTAGAGACGCGTAGCTTGTCCCAGCTGTTCTTGCTACGCAGCTGCTAGCCTGTGGGAAGGAATCCGTTCCCGCGGCATTTATTGCACGGAAAAGACCTGACACCTCCTTCCTCCCATTTTTCTCCCCGAATAATCACCTCTATGCGGCCCTTCCCTCCGCATTCCTTGCATGCTACCGTGGCCGCGGGAATTTTGGTCAGCATTCCACGGTACCCGGTCTTGGGATTGGAGGGATACCGCGTCGTGGAGCCTCTGCAGAAAAATTCGTTTTCCCGGTGATCGGCGGGATCACTTTCCTCGTCTTTCTTTTCTGCGCTCCTTCGTAGAACGCGCAACCTGATCCGGCGCAGTTCCCTCTCCACGCGGGTGTTTTCATCCTCCTCCTGGCGCCGTAATTTTCTAAAGAGTTCGAAAAAGGGAAATTGGATTTCGACATACCGCAGTCCGACCAGTACGATCAGCAGAAACACAAAAAATCCTAGGGGAATAACCAGATCTGCAGCGGCGCACACTGCAATTAGGGCAATGTCGACCACTGTTGCGAAAATTAACTTTCGAGTGAGGTCCAATTAGCCGCTCTACTCTGGCTTCGGATGTGAGCTTTCCAGAAGGTAAAAAGAATTTTCACGCAGAGTTGCTTTGGAATTTCCCACCCTCAAAATCCTTTCCTTGCGAAATGCCTTCCAAAAAATCATGAGAATTGAAAAAAGCTCTGGTGAGAGATAGGAAAATCCAGCGGAAATATGGGCAGCACCAAGAGAAAGCTGTAGTCCTGTGAGGTTCCTCAATCAATATCTAGAAAAATCATTCATTGAACTATTATTCACGTACTCCCTAGTCCATACACTGCTTATGCAGAAACAAGATTTTCCCAAATCGATGACGAAGATCTTCCATGGGCTTTCCGATCGCGAAAGGCGCTTAATGTTGATCAGCATTCAAGTGGATTCGATGAATACGCTGGAGTTTATTGAGAAGTGGGCAGCCGCCCTGGTCAGAACCGATGCGGAAATCATGGAACATCTAGACATTCTCAAGGATGCTCGCCTGGTGAGAGAATTTAGTACCCAGGGAAACCAGTATGACTCTAGGGTGGAAGTTACAGACCTTTGCGACAAGGCAGTTGTGGGTTTGCGTGATCTCGCGGAGAATCCATTAGTGGCATAGCTATCTTATTTCCAACCAAGTGGAATTATCCTCCGGCAGATTTGCGTCTGTTCTGCGGTCCAGCTCGGGAACATATTCGCTTAGACCAAATGCGTTCAAGCCTGTTTCCTTCCGCACTCGGGACAGAATCCAGAATCGACAGGCAATTCCGCTCCACAACGGACGCAGAATTTCGGCGGCGATCGCTTAGTGGGCTGTATCTCGTTTTCGATGGGTAATTCTTGCCCACATGAATTGCAGAACGCGAAAGATTTCGATACAGATGAACCGCAAGAGGAACAAAATTTGTAGTCCATGTTTTGTGTTGGATTCCCTAATGGCACCGGAATTGCTACTTGCCCTTGCGACATAGATCTAAGCAGATTTTGCTGAAATGCAGGTGCTTGCACTTCGGAAAGACCCGAGGTCATTATCCCTACAATCATCCCAACAAATCCAACAAGTCCGATAGAAATTCCAATCAATGCTCCCCCGAATGAGATTGCCAAAAAGATTCCTACACCAATTAGCAGCAATCCAGCACCAACAACGTTCCCGCGCAAAAATCCTCAACTCCATTCAGATATCTTGATTTTCCTAAGCTTGTCGGCGTATTTTTTTTCTTGGACCTTTACCGTTCCTCTCTTTTTCGTCAAATAATCATGGGTCGAATCATTCCGGCAATTTTTCACAAAAAGACAAAAGACCTAAAGCTAGTTTCTTATTATTAAACAACTCGCGACCAAGCTATAGTCTAAAGGATAAGAGCCTCTGGCGGGCACAGCGAGAAGGGGAACTGGTTCCGTCGTCACGATGAGTATTAGGGCAGCCGCATCCGAACGTAACAAATGAAATGTCACGGGGAATAGCGAAAGAAGGGGATATGGAGATTCTGTTGTAGAACTAATATGGGCACAATAGACTACGAAATGTTTTGTTAGAACCTTATTACTTTCAAAATGATGGTTAGAAATTCAAGAAAATTGGGAGGTGATAGTTATCCGACGTAGAACATGATAACTATTAGTCAAGACTTCTTAGCTTTCTCAGACTTGGCCCACATCCGATGTTGTTCCGAGAGAACATGTTCCCCTACAATCCTCATTAAGAGCTGAGGAGTCTTGGAATGAACAGAGAGTCCGCATGGGCAAGCATAGTCAGGCAAAGTAGATCAAACGCGCGCTGCTCTCTAATAAAGGGGAGGGAGGGGAAATCAGTCCGGCTTTAGAATCTGTCTCAGTTTAGGATCTTTTTCGACCCAATCTCGATATTTCTGATAACGCTCCCGAAGTTCTTCAGCTTCCTCTGGAGTGAGATCTGTTGGCACGACAACTTCGCTTACTCTTTCCCCATTTTTCACACAAATGGAGTGAGACTTCCGATCCCAGCTCCGGACAGATGAATTCCATCTCGGTTTCGGTTCGGGCTCGTTCGTCCCAAGCGTTCTGAGTGAGCTATGCAAATGTACGAAATGAGCACATTCATTCTGTCAGGTTCAGCGGGTTTTGCCTCTTTTGATGTTGAAGTAGAGATCTCCGTCAGAGGTGTACTTTCTCTTCCTCAATTACTAATGTGGGTGTTTAATTCGCGGCTCCCGTTGTTGGAATCCATCAGACTTTGAAGTCACCCAAAGTTTGCATGGCCATTGCCTCAAACTAACCATATGTCAATTTCGTCCGCGTGCATAACCTAAGTTAACGCTTAAGGTAACCATCGAGGATAACATTGTGGAGTTTTCTTTTCTCAAAGTTTTTTCAGAAAGAACATTCCCGAAATCCGGCAAAAAGAATTAATGAAATCCAAGAAATCCTCGAGAGAAGAGTGAATTAGTCTTCGGCGATTAACTACCGAAAATTATCAGGATTGAAGAGATTTAGGTGAAACCTTGGAGATCAAATTTTCTCTAAAATGGTCCGCTTCGTATTTCTTACAGAGATCTCGTCCTCTTTCAGTTATTCGAAGTGCGCCCGAATCTCCTCTAGGTTGATCTATGAGTCTTTGATCGAATAGTTCCCTGACGAGTCCTGCTGTATCGTCCCTTCCATTATACGAGATTGTGAAGCCGTAATTCTTTGTTACGAGTCTTGCGATAATGTTGGTTTCATCGGAATAAACAGAAGGGCCAAATTCCCCATCATTGCATTTGCACAGAGTTTGAAGAAAGATTTTCTGCCAAGTTTCTTCTAGCACTTCAACAGTTCCTATTTTCATATCCCTTGTAAAGAGATTCAACTAGGATAAGAGAGTTCTCATTCATTTCTTGGAAATTTTTGGTATACGGGCTGCATAATTTCCACTAATTCTAACCGCAAAGTCAAACAAATGGGGAAGTCGATTGTCACGAAACTCACAAAACTACTCTGGGTTCTGATCGACTCTCTGCAATTCATCTTCCGCCTCTTTTTTGAGGTAGCTAAAATCCTCGAGTATCCCCCCAGTTGTTAGAACAGGCTCGATTAGAATGAATCATTAGACCCCTCCGATAGACTTTGCGAATAAAGCTTTGAAGTGCCTAAAGGGTGGAAAATTATTTTGAGATCCGATTTTGTAACTTAACGAGAGAAACGGAATTCACTCTGTTGAATCCAGGCAAGTCTAATCATGCCGTGATTTATCCGATTGACTAACAACCACAAAAAAACCCGCTGTTCATAGAAATGATACTGGATGCATTAATTGTGGATCCATTTCGAGAACCCTATCGACTCGAAGGAAGAGAATACCTTGGTCGCCTGTTTTCTTGCGTTTCAGAGGCCATAGCCCTCCATCATGTCCGACCTAAAAAATCCACTAGCTATCGATTAAGATCGGAGCTGGGCATCACCTGACAAATTATTTCGAGACTTCTGCCTTCAGGTGGGGAGTTAATATTGATGACATGTGGAGGTATGCGGGGCTTCCCCAACCCACGAACATTGATCGAAAACAGGTAGCGTCAAAATGGGTCGAGGGTGGTTGGCGCGAAATCTCTCATCGGAATGTGACCCTCGGCAATCCGGCGGTGCCAAGAGACTATGATAGAGAATTCCCAGAACTCCGCAAATCTGCCAGTGAAGCAGTTTCAAATTTAGCTAAAGATCTGGAAATGGCTAATATTGATTATGTCCGGTGCTGGTTTCAATGGAATTTTTTCCAGCCAAACATTTCCTCTGCTTCGTATAGATTTCCATTGGATGATTTTGTCTCAAAATTGAAATCAAAAAATATTGAAATCGTGGCGGTTTTAGGCAATGGTTACTCAAGGTTTCTACCTGTGGGAATAGATGAAAATGACCCGGTAGGCTACCTGCGATCGCTGGCAAAGGCATCTCGCGAAATCGTGACACATTATTCAAATTCGATTGGAGTTTGGCAAATCGAAAACGAACCCAATTGGTGGTTTGCCCATGCAGCTTCAGGCTGGAGGAGAGGCAAGATTTGGCAAACTCAGGGGTTTCAAGATTCTGTTCTGCAAACATTGCATAATATCGTAGGGGAAGAGAGCCCCTCTTCGACCATAGCTATAAACCTCGAAGCCGATCGAAAGAGAACGGCGTGGAAATCATACTCGAAATATTGCGATGTCATTGGGATAGATTTCTATCCAAATTACATGAAGCCATTACCTATTGACGTCACAGGTTTTGCTTTAGCCGCTGATGTGAAAACCCAAGTAAGTTTGCCCGTGTTCATAACTGAAACTGGCTATCCGTCTGGGCCAAAGCTGGAAGGATACAATGAAGACAATCAAGCTCTATATGCTACAGAAGCTTCGCAACAGGCCCTCTCTCTTGATGCGCTGAATGGAATCTCGATTTGGCGATATTCAGATAGTGGGTGGAAATCCTCGCCTATGCAGGAAAATTATTTCGGAATGAAGAGAAAGGACGGATCTCCGAACCCGGCTTGGAACAGTTATGCCGAAACGATTAGAACTTCAAAGTCTGCAGGTTACTCCAAGCAGGCGATGGCAACGGGGGCCGCAACATCAGTTTCGAATTAGATTTTCTGATATCCCAAATTGATTTCCACCGATCTGCGGCGGCAACGCGGATAGTCCCGGCTGTCCATATTTTCAAGAACTAGTGAATGATGTGCCATCCGGGAAATTGGACCTCTCGCAGATCATTACCAAAACTATTCCGCTTTCCGAGATTTTGCCGATGGTTGCAAGAGATAGATGGGAGGAAAGGGGACTCGAGCTGTGAAGCAAGTTCTGGATACTACTTTTGCCTTCAAGCGAATGGTGAGGTGTGCAGGGATCATATCCATTGGGTGAAGAGAGCCTCGGGCGGGATTCGGACCCGCGACCTCGAGAGTACTGAGCTGTCGAGTAAAGACGGGCTCATCCTTACCAAGGTCGCGCTATAGCTGTCTTTAACTGACTCTAGCTAGGCTGAGCTACCGAGGCATTTTAGGTAGGAACAGAGAATACCTTCGCTGACGAGAATGCGTTTAAAATCTTTCTTAAGTTTGAATGTCTCTAAAATTTAGTCCGGATCAGAAAGAAATCGTCGTATCTTTTTTTCTAAAAAAAGACTTAACTGAATTGAAGAAATTCCTCTTGAATCCTCGAAAGAATTGGACCTCATCGATACCCACCTTCACTGTTCTGAACATCCAGACGACCTTCTGCTCAATTTTGCAAAATTTAACGGACTGGAATATACTCTCGCAGAACTACTCGATCTAATGGAGAAATTTGGGATTGAATGCGGTTTGCTGCTCAGCCCTCCCTTGAAACATGGATCGATTGTGCCCAACGAACAAATAATCGAGTTATGCAAGAAAAGTCATGACAAACTATTTCCAATCGTTACAGCAGAGCCCTCGGAAAAGGAAATGGCAACAGCTGTCAAGCTAGCGAAAAGAAATGAGGGCTTTGTCAAGGGTTTCAAAGTACGTCTTGGGTACCTGGAAGTCTTCCCGGATGATCCCATTTTCGCGCCCATGTTTGATTATGCAGAGTCTCAAAATCTTCCTGTATTGTTTCACACTGGGGACACCGCAACTTCCTCCGGTAGTTTGAAGCATTCCCATCCGCTAAATATCGATGCACTGGCTAACAAGCGAGAGGCATTGAAAATTGTAATTTGCCACTTTGGAAATCCATGGATCTCCGACGTCGGAGAATTAATTTACAAACATCCAAATGTGTTTGCGGATTTTTCCGGGCTAGTTGCTGGAGAAGGAGCGAAATATTCCGAAAAATACATCGAGTCTCTCTCAAGCAAAATCAGCGAGGCAATTTACTTTGCAGGCGGAGCTGAGAAGGTCTTTTTTGGAACCGATTATCCCGTGGAAACTTTCGCATCCGGCCTCAAGTTGATGAGAAAACTCCAAATCGACGAAGAAGATAAACAAAAGATCGCGAGGACGAACGCGATGAGGGTGTTTTTCTCTGAGTCTTGACAGTGATCTTCAGATCTTCGAGGCAACAGATCTGGAGAAACGAGAGGCTTTCTATCCCGTCCTTGAAAGTTCGTTTGAGGGCTGGTATCTTGCACACTCCAAGCGCACTCTGAGAGACATTGACAAAGTGTACGGTGCTTCTCTTGGGGGGAAAAATGTCGGGGTCGTCATGTTAAAGTTCGTGGACCCCAAAATAGGCTACGTGTACTACATCGCCGTGGATGCAAAGTACAGAGGGATGAAAATAGGCAGCAGATTGCTGGATTTTTCGCTTTCGTACTTTTCGAACCTGGCGACAGACACCGTATATGCAAGTCTTACGAGCGATCACGGTGACGAATCAAAGTTTCTCTTCTTGTCCAAGGGGTTCAAATTAACAAATTTCGCAGAGGTCGCGAAAAGGTTCGGCAGACTCCGGGCGGTAAATCTCTACAGAAAGATGCTGGTGGTGTCGGGAGAGACAGTAGCCTACAAAGATCTGATTACTGCACTTGTCTGAAATTATTTTTTTCTAAAAAGTACTCGCAGGATGGCAGGCTACCGTACGAATGAGGCTGTTGAAGACTGTGCGAATATCCTCGTACTCTTCGGCGTCCCGCTGCATGCTATAGATCACGTAATATCTGGAAGTGTTAGGGCAATGAAAGTGCACTGACCAGATGTCCCGCTGCGACACCCCGCGTGCCATCATTCCCCTCTGGATCTTTGCAGCGACGTGTGAAATGAGAGCTTTGTGACCGTCGATTTGGATCTCACTCAGGTCAGAGACATCAGTCGACCTGACATCTGGACCCTTTTGGACTCTCTTGATTCCATAATCACGGTGCTCCTCGAGGGTCTTGAATCTCTTTTGGGCTTCTTCCAGTGGCCCCCAGGAAACGAAGAAGCGATTTCCTTTCGGACTCTGAAATACTACGTCTCCTTTCTTCCGGTTTCCCTTTGGATTAAATTCTACCCGCCAATCTGCCGGGATTTCCACTTCCATCCCGTACATTGCAAATTTTTCTTTGCCCAGTACTACGGGGGCATCTTCGACCGCGGACTCCAAAATTACTTTCTTCCTAGCGGGCTCATCGAATTTTTCGTATAAAGCGGTTGCCCTGCATTAGAAAGATCGCAATCGAAGAAGTGCTGGCCTTCTCAAGGGGAAGTGCTTGGTTTGTCTTTCTCTTGCGTTTGCCTTTCGGTGATTGGCCTGGAATCAACGACTTCAACGTCCTGCTCGGGCAGCTCGTACCACTTTACTTTGTCGCCCAAGCGTGCCCTCATTTTCCATCCGAAGGATTTGGGTTCGTCTTCGAGTTTCTTGCGGAGAGCTTTAATCTTCCCTTTTACCACGATTTGTTGTTCGGGCGTAAGAGAATAAGTGGAGAGAGATCCTTCAATGCGCTCCAGATTCAACTTTATGGTGCGATACAACCCCCAATCTTGAGAGCACAGTTTTGCGATGTGCTTTACGTTGATCTTGTCAGGCTCGTCCTTATCGGAGAGTTCGTGATCCAGAAAAAGTGCAATCACGTCTCGATACTCTCTTTCCGTTATTTCGTAAACCTGGAGTTTTGTAAGTAACAGATCAGAAAGAGGTAAAGTGAGCTTGTCAACGAGAAGTCTGTCTGTAAAGTCGAGTTTGTGACTCATTTCAAAGGTGTTGAGAAAAATATCGACCCGGCGATCGTTTTCAATGTCATTGAAGATAAGTCTGCTGTACCCGTTAAGTTTGTTGAATCGATCTCGAGGAGTGTATCCCAGTTCGCCGAAAAGCTTCTCGATTTCCTTGCGCTGTTTTCTAAATCCTACGAAATCAATATCCACGTACCTTCTGCTGAGATTTGCCTGGACACTGCTGGGATTTCTTAAGCGGAAGGCGAGTCCCCCCAGTAGTCTTAGAGTTACACCCCGGGTCTCTGCTTGTCCCACGATGCGATTTGCTTCGACGACGACATCTTTCTCAGGCAGAAAGAATCACTGATTTCAAATGTGGTGCGCCAGTCTAAATTGGAGAAGCATATTCAACGTTTTGCCTACTTCTCCGAATCAGATCTTCGAAGATTTTTTGGATCGACTATGTTTCACGAATCGATTTTCCGCTTATGCAATTTTTCTTATGGCCAGTTCGTAGGAAACAGACTCACTGTGGTTTCGATCGTTTTTCGTTCATGTATGGATAATCTCCATCAATTATTCAAGAATACGTACAAGCCTTATTATCGGATTATCCTGAATCACAAATCTATTCAATCAATGACAATAACTTGATTAGGCCAGATCACTTTCTCACTAGATAATTTTCTCAATTGAAGGAAAAGACGATCCACAAGCTTCTGGAGGGCATTCGGAGATATGGATTGGAAAATGTGAGCACTCTTTCGAAGTGGATCGATATTCCTGTTGAAACAGCGAGGTATATGGTTTGGGAAGAGTTACCGAAACATTGCATTTCGGTTGGTGTCACTGTAAATTTTCCAAGAATCGGACTGGGTAGATGGATGCTCACGTTCACACCCGTGGAAAAATCGTACACTTCCGGGATCGAAGAGTTTCTGCGAAATGGTGCTGGACTGATGTATTTGGGACGCGTGATGCCCCAAAATTCTGGATTCGCAACTTTTGGAATCCCCTTTGGAGAGCACTACAAACTGAGGGATCAACTGGAACATCTGAGGAATTCGAACATTCTTGAGAACTATACGCTAGACGAGCTCGAATGGGCACGGAACGTTTCTTTTAATCCTACTTTTTTTGATTTCAAGGACAGATCTTGGAAGTTCAGTTGGGAGGACGTGGACAAAGCAAGGGAACCGCCTCTTTCGCCTGAAATTAGGGAAGAGCAGGCACCAGTCGTAGATTACAAGGATATTTTGATCTTGAAGGAGCTGCAGAGATCTGTGCCCCGCACCCTCTCCAAACTTTCGAAAACAATCGGCCTTGATCAACACAATTTGCGGTACCATTACAAGACTCATGTACGGCGTGCAATTGCAGGCTATTTTTTGCGACTTGTTCCCAAGGGGGCGATCTCTGACCAGACCACCATGATTTTCATTCATGAATTTACAAACGAAAAAGTGTACAACGAGTCGCGCCAGTTGGCCCTTGCCATTCCATTTACCCAACGAGTCTGGAAAACCGAGCGCTATTTCTGCTGGTACGTCTCCTGCCCCGGAGAATACACCAACGCAGTTCTCAGTTATGTGAACGAAAAATTCACAAAAATGCCAGGTAAACTAAACGTCCTAAATATCGACACTACAACCGAATACTCGGGGTTGCTTCCACACACACTTTTCAATGAGGAAAAGGGCTCGTGGAATTACGAACCGAAATCCGCACTTTCCATCGTAAAGAAGTAAAGCTCGCAATCAGGCAATTGGGCGAGTGTTTGTAAGTATCGTATGCTTACACCTATTTTTCACTACGGATCCAGAGAATTCCGTTTATTGCTCGAGAAATCGCTCCATAATTCCTGTCGGCTTAAGACTTGCCGTGAATTTTTTTCGTAAAATACCAATGAATTTTTAACTCAAGTTTTTGAGTTCTAATAGAATTTAGTCATTTTTCTTATATCGAGAAGGAAAATTCAGGGAATCGCGAATGGCAAAGGGAGAAGTAGTACTGTTGGGGTCTGGTTTGATGGGCTCCTCCATCGCTCTCGATCTCCTAGAGAGCAGCGCGGTATCGAAACTAACAGTCATTGATTCTAGCAGCGATCGCCTGCGCGCTCTCGAAATGAAGACCTCCAAGCTATCCGGCTTGGATCCCTCGACGGGCAGCAACATGA
>Ga0207079_1103_pt1 | contig 13085 bp, 11 predicted proteins | sample Alteio_BWMinHeat_61_FD_153525 | JGI IMG/M metagenome (GOLD analysis project Ga0207079, IMG submission 153525) | Enriched cells from forest soil in Barre Woods Harvard Forest LTER site, Petersham, Massachusetts, United States -... | ecosystem: Environmental > Terrestrial > Soil > Temperate forest >...
ATAACTGCAAATGCGTAGTCCTGCGATATGAATGTAGTGGCATGGGGGCGGGACAAACGATAAAAGGAGGTGGCGCAGATATAGGGGGTGCAGCGTTGGCATGTAAATAAGCGTGGATTTTCTCCCCCTATAGATGCAGTTGCCACCGGAAGTGCTGCATTGGGAAGGGTTGGTTTTGTGCTTCTGCCTCCAATGACAGCACTCCTATAAACCTAATCGGAGTTACTGCTGCTGATAAAGTACTACTGAAGTTTAATCGGAGTTCCTGAAGCCTGGTTGATAGTGTCTTGATGCTGATGCCAACCAAAGTGATAGGCTACAACAAAAGGTGGGGGATTCGCAGGGAGTAATGATTATTGCAGCAGCAGGATCTTACCTGAGCACCTTCGGAATAATCATTACACCCTTTGAATGATATAACCGGGGACGAGTAACAGTACCCTTCTATATCTACTGCCTTTCTTTCTATCGGTAATCAAACAACCAATATATATGATCTACTTTAAAAAATGTCGAACCATTGACGAAGTAAAGACCAGGTACAAGACACTGGCTAAAATCTTCCACCCGGATATGGGTGGTGATACGAAATTAATGCAGGCATTGAACGCCGAATATGCCATTGCATGTGCGCAGGTGCTGGAAGGTGATAACTTGTCCAGTGAGGACACAGAAGAACAGATAAGGCTGTCCGAGGAATACAGGGCTGTAATCGAAAAGCTAATAGTCCTTACGGGCATTAAGATTGAGGTAGTAGGTAACTGGCTGTGGGTTACCGGCAACACATACCCTGTCAGGCAGCAATTAAAGGAGGCCGGTTTATTCTATGCATCCAAGAAGGTTGCATGGTACTACAGAGCCGAAGAATATAAGACCACAGGCAGTAAGAAAACACTTGATGAGATCAAGGAGAAGTACGGCAGTGAAACCATCCGCAACAGGCATCACAGCAATGCCATTGAAGGATAAATGTATATCCCGATAGCGGTAACACCCAAAGTAATGATACCCGCACTTTTTGTTACTCTATTGTTACTTCGTGTAAAGGAAAACGCCTGTAAGTATTGATTTTACAGGCGTTTCCGTGAATTGCTAAGTGCCCGGGACTGGATTCGAACCAGCACATCCTTGCGAACGCTGCGACCTGAACACAGTGCGTCTACCAATTTCGCCACCCGGGCAGGGTATTTCGTGTTTCAGGGCTGCAAATGTAAATAAAATGTGCCAATGTGCAAATTAAGAATGTGCAAATGTCCCGCAGCTTTTCAACCTGTCAACAAATCAACTTAACAACCAACTACACTGTCATCAGGCTGCAACCACGCAGTGCGCTATGATCCATCCGCCCCAGCACCTCAAATGAACCATCAGCATAGCAGGTACCAATATCTTCTGTAGCAATGAATGAGCACGAATGTATATTAGCAAGGTCTATGATGCTCAGCCCTCCGGTACCGGTTTCCATAACATCCAGCGGGTCATTTATATCTCTCATAAAAATACGCATCGTATTCGTGCACCTGAAGATTCCATCTGCAGCGGCATATGCCTGAGAGAGCAGTTCGGTCATGCCATATTCCGAATGCACCTGCTGAAGCCGCCATTGCTTTTTCAATATAGTATGTACCTCGCTACGAGTCAACTCTTCACGCCTGCCCTTCATGCCGCCTGTTTCCATCACTATTGTATGTTTCAGTGACATTGGGTAAGCTGCGGCAAAGTCGAGGAGCGCAAAAGTCACGCCCAGCAGCAATGTTTTTTGCCCGCTTCTTTCAAGAGATGTAAGCACATCACGCAGTTTTTCCCATTCGTTTATATAAAAGCCATTTGCCTCGTGCCCGCTTTTTTCCATCAACCCCCGCGCCATGTGCACCAGCGAGGCATTCTTTCGTTCCAGGTAAGAGGGCAATAATGCCAGTACTGCGTACTGCCGGGATGAGCCATAAAACTGCTCAAACCCCCACAATAGCGATTGCTCATATATTCCGGCATCTTGTATAAAATGACGAGAAGGGGTTTCACCCGTGGTGCCACTGCTTTCAAAGATCAGTTCCGGCTGTTGTATCCCACCGGTGTAGACTTTATGCGTTTTAAAAAAAGATATGGGGAGGAAAGGGATCTTTAATATACTGTCTACATGATGTGGGTCAATGCTCAAAGCATCACAATAGCCTCTATATACCAGGGTTTCTGCATATTGGTAGCGGAATACCGCTAAAGCAATATCTTCAAAATTTTCGGCGTTTGCCTGCAATACGCTTTGCGGATTTAACGTTGTATTGTAGAACACTTTTATTAACTTTGATTACATGAATGTCGCACGATACATAACCCTAATGTTGCTGGCTGTCTTGCTTTTGCCTTCGTGCGCAAAAAATACCTTGTCAAAGATACCGCAGATATCGCTTATAGCCTTCAAACCCGATAGCACCATGACTGTAAATGTTGATACCGTCTATATAGAGTTCCACCTTGTAGACGGCGATGGTGATATAGGCAATGATACTGTTTCCAGGGTTTTTTTAAAAGACAGCCGCAACCCAACCACATTTATTCCGTATGACTTCCCCCACATAGATGGCTCTATTGAAGACCCTAATAAAGGCTTAGAAGGCATTTGCCTTTTTTACCCTGTCCCCGCGCCTGTACCACGGCCCGACTCATTACATAAAGCCACAGGCGATACACTTACCTATGAATTCTACATTACCGATAGGGCCGGCCATGCAAGTAACCATATCGTTACCCACCAACTCATCATTAGACCGTAATGTCTCAAATCAAAATCTTATACATCGTTAGTGGTACATGACACCTCCCTTTCCGGGGTTGGCACTTCTTTTTTTAATTGAAAATTAATATTCTAACTCCAGAAAATACAGGCACTTACCGTTTAAAAAGAAATTGATACCGTTTAGAAACTTTATTTGGAATGTGGTTGGCAAAATGATACATTTGATTAATCATATTTCTAAAAAAAGCATTATTTTTTAACCGATACTGAAAATAAATATGCATATAAAAAACTAACGAATTAATCTTGTTTTACGTCTTTACTGTTGACAATTTTTTTAACCGCTAATATCAAATACTTATGAAAAAACTTTTTACGATCATTTTTGCATTTTCTATTGTACACACACAGGCCCAAATGGTGGGCACCGACGTTTTTCTGAAGGGCAAATACGTAGAGGTGGGGATCGGCCACCTGGGTTATTATGGGTCAGACTATAATGCACCTTCCGGATACCATCCGCACGGTTTTACGAAGCTGGGATTTGTGGCTGACCCATTAATGACCGGATGGTCTACGGGCACTACTCACTATATGGGTGATTACTTCCTTCCGGGCACACCTTTTGAAGGCTGGGACCTCCAGATAAGCAGCAGCAGCATAAGGTGCCAGGGATATAATACCGGCTCTTCAACCAGCGCATTTGTAACTACCGGTGGTACTTATACCGGCGGCAATTTGTCTTACACACCCAGCGGCAGCACTGTTTCCGGTACATGGCAGGGTTCAGTAGACAGCGTTACCATTACCCAGGTAACCACGCTTGATACCAACGCTATGTATTTCAGGGTAGAGATAACACTGACCAATACTTCTGTTTTTCCTAAAAATGACATCTATTATTTCAGGTCACTGGATCCGGATAATGATGAAACATGGCCAGGCGGCGGCTACCCTACCAATAATGTGATCAATTACCAGATGCCTGATACCTTTGGCGCATCATCGGTAACGGGTACAGGATATAGCTCCACGCTTCCGCCGCTTACTTTAGGATCGCCCGATACAGCATCACGTGCAGTCGTCTATGTGACATGGCCAATAGCTATAACCCAGGACCTGGGTGCTATGTACGCTGAAACCACAACAGTCGGTGGAACTTCAGAATATACCGCGGGCGTAAGCGATCCCGGAGATATTGCAATAGGATTGCTGATGCATGTACCACACCTCGCAACAGTGGACAGCGCCGGCGACAGCGTGCTCAGGGTTACATCAACTGGTATGCGTCATCCCGCAAACAGTGCAACCATGCATTACTTCTATGCATTCAGTGCAAGCGGGCTTGACTCAGCGATAGCCTATTATAAAACTACTACCACTACCGGCACCGGTACGCTCGGCATCCAAAATGTAAACAATACAAACGAAATAAAAGCATATCCAAACCCGGCACGGAACATTGTAAACATAACAGGCCTCGAAGCTGCAGATCAAATAACGGTTTATGACATGATGGGCAGGGCCACGGCACAAACACGGGCCGTTGCACTGCCGGGAAAAACCACAATTTCGCTAACCAATTTGCCGGCAGGCGCATACATTATTGCTGTTTCCGATGCCAACGGGAATACCAGGGCGAGAGTGCCGGTGCAGAAACAATAGTATATTATGCTTACTATACAATGTTCGGGGTTCAATAATTGAACCCCGAACTATTTAAAGCCATATTGGCCCGTCCAAATTTTGAATTTCAACTTGCTATCTGTAACTTCAACCTTTAATAAAATAATTTATACATGCAATTCCGCCATTTAGTATTACCGGCTTTGGTATTAGCAGTCATTATCTTAATGAGTTCCTGCACGAAGAATTACACCTGCCATTGCGATATTAAGTATAGCGGTTACCCTGGCCTCCCTGATAGTACATCGCAGGAATACAGCATTACAGATACCAAGTCTTCAGCGAAAAGTAAGTGCCAAAACCAATCAGGTACTTTTGACAATAATGGCATTCATACAGTGGAAACCTGTTATCTTTATTAACCCTCAATCATTTTTTTTGATGTAAGTTTGCGCTGGTTTTTTTATTATGGACAGTGTATCTCCGGCTCCGGCAAAGAAAAATTTCCTTTTTTATTTAAAACGCATAACCGGCGTTATTTTATTACTGGCATTATCTGCCACTTTTTTTTATTCAGCGTACACCAAATCAGGAATTGAATTAAATCCGTTACTCCTTTCCGATGCACACCAAACCGTGAAGACGACCGGCCACTGGTTGCCTGTTGCCATTTTCGAAAATTTCTTCGTGGAAACCCCGCAGACTGCTAACGCACTCGACAGCTTTCAGTGGACATTCCTCGACCTGGGCATTAACAGTATCCTGGCCACAAGCATCATAGCACGGCTGATGATCGGCCTTGAATTACTGCTTGGTTTGTTCCTGCTGTTCCATATCTACCTGAAGAAATTTACCTACCCGGCTATAATAGCTGTGCTATCTGTTTTTATCATTTACCTGCTGGTCGTAGTACTGAAACAAGGCAATACGGGCAACTGTGGCTGCTTTGGCGACAAACTGGCTATGAAACCACTCACAGCCATCTGGAAGAATGTGGGCATGATCGCTATTACCATATTGCTTATGTACATATACCCGGTACACCCGTATAAATACCAGGAGTATTTCTGTTTATTGATTGCCCTTGCCGGATTCAGCACACCATTTCTTGTCAATCATATTTACACGGGAACAGCCCCTGAGGTGTATAAAGACAAACCCATAAGCTTTGATGCGCTCTATAAATACACTCCTGCTCCACCCGAAGACCTGAGAACCGGAAAGCACATCATCGCCTTCATGAGCCTCACCTGCCCACACTGCAAAAAGGCAGCCTACCTGCTGCAGATCATTCATCACCAGCATCCCGACATACCCATGTTCCTCGTTTTAGACGGGCCTGAAACCTTTAAGAAACAGTTTTTTGATGAAACGCATGCCGAGAATGTCCCTTACCTGTATTACAGGCACACCAATGATTTTATGGCCATGTCCGGGCCGGGAGTACCGTCTATTTATTGGGTCAACAATGGCAAAGTGGAATACAAAAGCGTTTACGCTTACTATCAGCTCGACCCAAAGTTCATGGAAGAATGGCTGAAAACCCCAAACCCCTAAAGGAGCTTCCCCTCATTTTGTAAGGTACAAATGCTTTATCAAGGCCTCTGTAATCTTTACATCAAAATTCGATGTAAAAGCAATTACTTTCCTTCAAATAACCTTGGGTGCGAAACAAGGGGAAGCCCCTTTAGGGGTTTGGGGTTTAGTGCATAACCATCATCTTTCCCGCTATACCATCTCCTGCAGAAGTACGTATGAAGTATAGATAATCGCCATCAGGCATATTAGTGGTACTTAAGGATATCAAGTGCTCACCTGTTACAAGATTTTTTTGTTGGGTAGTATTCAATACCCGTCCGCCCATATCCATCACTTGTATGGTCACATCGGCACGTTCAGTAAGGCTGAATTTAACGGTTGTGTTCTTATCTGCAGGATTTGGATAATTACCGAAGAAAGTAAAATTGTTTCTCGTAATGCCCTTTGTACTCACAGGAAAACCGGTAATAACAATAGGATAAATGGCAAGGTTGTTGTACAATGAATCATCCTGAGTATAGTTATCGTACCATATATTATCAGCTTGCAACGTCGCGTTCTGGACATTTACCGTGGTATCTAAAGTAGTATCCCCTAAGTCTGAGACATTGAAAGATAATGTGTACAGGCCTGTTGGCTTCCGCACACTATCGTATGTGCTTGCGAGGCCTATCGTATCGCCACCGAGCGTAAAGAAATTGTAGTTGATACCATAGCCCACAAAAAAAGAGCCCGAAAGATTGCCTGTGGCAGTTGGGAAAAAATATGCTTTCACGGTATCGGCAGTAGTGCCTATCCCTAAATGAGTAATAGGTACATTTAAGCTGTCTAAAACATTATTCGGAAAACCGGCATAAAATTGCGAACCGGTGACCAGTTGTTGGGCGCCCTGATCCCATATATTGAAGGTTATTGTCTTAGTTGATGCAGTGTTTACTTTGCCTCCAAATAACGCCATCACCCCTACAACCTGTACATTCCTTCCGCTGTCGCTGACATTGTAATGTTCCGCAAATGCCCGGTCACCCCAATAATCGGTACCCGTAACGTATCCGCTATCTGCGCCTAAAGAATAAACAGTATGGGCAAGCGTATCGGAAGAGTTTTGTAATATAACAGTATCCCCTGCAGCAGTTGTTTTTGCTGATGGGTTACCAGGATGGCTGGCACCCGGTGTTATCACACTAATTGGTTGGGCATGAACCTTACCAGGTCTTTGTGCAAAACTGCTCAGGGTTATAAAAATAATAATTGTAAGTATAAATATTTTTTTCATCTAACGTTTTAAATTGGCTCTAAAATTACACTTCCTGTTTCAACATAGCCCTGTTTTATTCATAAAACTGCGTTAATTTGAATATAATACTGGCTGGGGTCTAAAAGTCAAAGGTTACTATAACAAGGAATCCCGGAACTATTATCCGGGATCCCTGGTATTTTATTATTTATGCTTACTATTATTTTATTACTGTCATTTTACTGGCTATACCGTCACCTTGAGATGTCCGCAGTATGCACAGATAATTACCCGCGGGAAGGTTAGCCGTTTCTATAGTGGTGGCATGCTCACCGGCAGAAAGGTTATTTTGGCTAATAGTATTGATCGTGCGCCCGTTCATGTCTGTGATCACTATGGTTACATCAGCACTCTTGTTTAAAGAATACCGCACATTAGTATTGTTTACCGCAGGGTTTGGATAGTTTCCAAAGAAGGTAAGATCGTTTCTTGCAATGGCTACCCCTACTGTGCTCCATTTAACATCTACTATAGGGAATATATAAAAATCCAGTTTAAACCCTAAGTTAGCTTCAACGTCCAGCCAGAACGATGTATCGTAGATAGCATTCTGGTCATTAATGACAGTATCGCCGCCGGTCACCGTGTATTCAGCGCTGGTTCTTTCACCTAAACGGGTTGTCTGCAACCCAATCGTATCACCACCTAATGCATTAAAGTTATAGTTGATCATATATCCTACGAAGAATGAAGTACTGCGATAGGCAGTAGGAGCAGGAAAATAATGTGATTTAAAAGTGTCTGCGGTAGCACCTATGCCAAGATTCTTAATAGATACGCCAACTATAGAGTCAATTGCTGAACCGGGGAAGCCACTATAGCTTAAAGTAGGGCGTACTACCGATGCGGATGCGGGGCTCCACGCTTTAAATGTGACTGTTTTAGCAGTAGCCGGATTTACCTTTCCACCGAACAAGGATACAACACCTATAACGCTCACTGTGCTATCGGTACTGTTAAAATCATAACGCTCTGCAAACCCTGAGTAGCCAAACCCGTTCGTTCCACCCAGGTATCCGCTGTCTGTAAATGTCCCTGTATGGCTTATATAATACAAAGTATTGGTATCTGCAGTGGTAACATTGGTCATAACCAAACTGTCATGGATGACCGCAGTTGTTTTAGCGCCAACCGGTGAGGAAACTGATATCAGAGAATTATAAACTCCGGTTTCAGGAGCAGGGGTAACTTTTTGTGCTATAACATTTAAACTCAATAAGGCACTCATTGTAACAAGTAATGTTTTTTTCATTTTTAATTTTTTTTATGAAATAAGATGATTCATCATAATAGTAGCAATATTGGTGCCAAGTTTCATGAAAAAACCACTTCCAGATAAACATTAACAACAACAAATCGGGGATTCACCCAATTTGTATGACCAGGTCGGCCAATGCGATAGCGGTAACGGCTTCAACAACCACAGGCACCCTCAGGGCTATGCACAGGTCGTGCCTGCCTTTAACGATAAAAGGCACTACTGACTTAGTAGTATTATTCCAGGTATGTTGTTCTTTTGGGGTACTGCTGGTAGGTTTTACCGCTATTCTGAAATACAATTCATTGCCATTGCTGATACCACCGTTTATTCCACCCGCGTGATTGGTCTTAGTGGTTCCTTGCTCATCAAGGATAGCATCATTATGTTCACTCCCTTTCATTCGTGCAGCAGCAAACCCGCTACCAAACTCTATACCTTTGATCGCCGGTATGGAAAAAACCGCATGGCTGATCACAGATTCCAATGAATTAAAAAAAGGCTCACCCACTCCCACAGGCAACCCTTTTACGCTGCACGACACTATACCGCCTATACTATCCTGGTCTGCTACAGCTTTTTCTATAGCTGCCTCAATATTTGTATTTCCTCCAGCCTCGGTCAATGAGGCTTCTATGGAAATACCTTTCAGTATTTTCTTCGCTATTACCCCTGCTGCCACCAGCGCAACAGTAAGCCTGCCCGATGAATGCCCACCACCGCGGTGATCGTTGAATCCATTAAACTTCTTGTTGAGCACAAAATCAGCATGCCCGGGACGGGAAATCTCTTTTATCGCGTCATAATCGGCTGAACGGGTATTATTGTTTTCAAATACAATAGTAAGGGGTGCACCCGTGGTCTTGTTATTAAAAACACCGCTTACAAAAATAGGTTTGTCATCTTCCTTACGGGGCGTAGTTCCGGTGGCCCCGGCTTTTCTTCTTTCAAGGTCAGGCAGCAGGTCATTTTCCGTAATGTCGATCCCAGCCGGGCAGCCGTCAATAGTAATGCCCACCCACCTGCCATGAGATTCCCCAAAAATGCTGACGCGAAAAATATTACCGAATGTGTTCATGATTAATGCTCAACAAAAGTACACTTCCCGCCACACAAAATTAAATCCCCCCAGAAACCAGGGTAAGATTTATTCACCACCTGTGCATGCAAAATATCTACCTGGCCACCCGCCCGCAATGCCCCTATGGTTGCTGCCATGGCCATTCTGTGGTCATTAAAGGAATCTATTACCGTGCCTTGCAATTTTTTCACACCGGTAATACACAGCGTATCATCTGATATAGAAAAAGGCACATCAAAGTTTTGCAGCATTTCAGATATACTTTCCGCGCGGTTGCTTTCTTTATAAAACAACCTGTGTACTCCTGCTATATAACTCTCTCCTTCACAGCAGGCAGCAAGAATGGAAAGTACGGGGAAGAGGTCTGGGCACTGTGTAGCATCAAACTCAAATGCACGTAATGCCTCACGTCTTACCGTCACACCATCTCCATGAATAGCAACTGTAGCACCTGCATCTTTTAGCACAGTTAATATAGCCACATCTGCCTGCTTTGACGCAGCATCCAGGTTTTTGATAGTCACCTCCCCCGCTATAGCCCCTGCCACCAATAAATAAGCGGCGCTGCTCCAGTCGCCCTCAATGTTTATTTTCACATTTTCCAGGTTCGTAAATGTTGCCGGGTCAATATAAAACTCCTTATAATTGTTATGCGTAATGTTCCTCCCGAAATACTTTAGTACGTCTATAGTCAGGTCTATATAAGGCTTGCTGTTCAGGTTAGCTACCTCAATGGTCACAGGTTCAGTAGCACAACTGCTCAAAGCAAATAACAGCCCGCTTAAAAGCTGTGAACTATCCCCCGCATCCATTTTTATTGCCGTCGGAACTATCGGCCCTTTTATGGTGAAAGGTATATAACCATTAAACCCGGTGAGGCTTACATTTAACTGCGCAAAAACTTCTTCAATACCCGTCATTGGCCGTCGCAGCAGGCTCCCGGTACCATCTATCTTAATTGCTTGTTTACTTAAAGCAGCTATAGGCGCAAACAATCGTGCAGATAACCCGCTTTCACCACAAAGAATTGTGTCTGCAATTGGATGTACTCCATTACTCTCAATTTCTACAAGATGTGGCACACATCCGAAGTGTGCCACATCTACTGTTGATATTACCCTCGCTCCCAGTTGTTGTATGATTTCTAATGCCGCCCGTTCATCTTCCGAACTTCCTGCGTTCTTAATAATAGTTCGTCCATGCCGCAGCAATGCGGCGGCATAAGCCCTCTGCGTCATGCTTTTAGATGGTGGACAGTTAATTGTACCGTGTATGTTTCCCGGTTCAATTATGGCTTTCATAAGAGGTCAGTGCTTTTTCTATGACGGTAAGCGGCAAAGCATGAATAGCAGCGTGCCCTATCCCTTCCAGCACTATATAGTCTATCATTCCGTCCACGCGTTTTTTGTCCATTCGCAAAATATCCATTGCTTTCTGCGAATTTATGGAAAGTCTTACAGGCAGGTGGTATTGTTGCAAAAGTGTTTTAAGTCGCCTGGTCACATCAGGGTCCAGCCCGGCTATTTGCTCAGACAGCTGGCAGGCTATCACCATCCCTATAGCTACAGCCTTGCCATGCGGCAATTCATATACGTTCTCTATAGCGTGTGCCGCGGTATGGCCAAAGTTCAGCAATTTACGCATGTTTCTTTCCCGTTCATCAGCCATGATCACCCTGTTCTTCCAGGCAACGCATCTTTCTATCAGCGAAATTAAGGCAGCGTTATTTTGCTTGTAATAAGAAATGTTGTTTTGGCAAAGCTCCTCAAAGAGCGCAGGGTCAAAAATGAGTGCGTACTTGATCACTTCTCCAAAACCATTGCTCCACTCAGAGTTGGGCAAAGTTTGCAGGAACGCCGTATCATACAACACAAATTCTGGCTGGTTCACAGTGCCCAATATGTTTTTGTTCAATTCCATATTCACACCGTTTTTCCCGCCCACGGCTGCATCTACCATCCCCAGTAAAGTAGTAGGCACAAACCCGAAAGGCACACCGCGCATATATATGGAACCCAGGAATCCTACTATATCTGTTACCACGCCGCCACCTACACCTATTAAGGTAGTTTTGCGGGTAGCCTCCAGGCGCAATAGATCTTTCGCAAGCAATTCTATGGTACGCAGGTCTTTGCTGCTTTCCACGGGCGGTATCACCAGTGTCTTATGCGCTTTAAATAAGTGCGCATACTGCCTGGCAATGTGGTCGCTGGTGATGATGACTGTGTGCTGTTTATCGTATGTCCTCCATAATTCTTCAAAACGGCCCTGGAATATATAATTTACTGTGCCTGAAGGAAAAGAAATTGTCTGTTGCATATTGCTTAAAAACCCAAAAATACTGCTTATTCACCCAAATAAAATGACTGAAATCATATATCTGTCTGATATTAACCCATTGCATTTTCATTTATTATACCAGGATTAGCAATATCATCTATAACCCTATAAACGCCCTCAACCCCCTATTCCTCTACTTATCCGTATCTTTGCAAGCTTTAATTAATAACTCCCCTTTAGGGGCTGGGGTATGAGCAGGAAAGGAAAGGTTTTGGTAGCTATGAGCGGCGGTATAGACAGTACCGTGAGCGCCCTCATGCTCCATGAGCAGGGTTATGAAGTGGTAGGCATTACCATGAAGACTTGGGACTACGCATCATCCGGCGGCGGTAAAAAAGAAACTGGCTGTTGCAATCTCGACTCATTCAACGACGCCCGCATGGCAGCTGTAGAACATGGCTTCCCGCATTATATACTGGACATACGTGAAGAATTTGGCGATTTTGTCGTCAATAACTTTGTGGAAGAATATATAGCCGGCCGCACCCCAAACCCCTGTGTGCTGTGCAATACTCATATAAAATGGGCAGCCCTCCTCAAGCGCGCCAATGCCCTGGGTTGCGATTACATAGCCACCGGCCATTATGTGAAGGTGCGCGAAGAAAACAGCCGTTTTATACTCTCCAAGGCACGCGACCTCACCAAAGACCAAAGCTATGTACTTTGGGGCCTCGGCCAGGATTGCCTTTCCCGCAGCATATATCCCCTCGGCGATCTGTTAAAGACCGAAGTGCGGCAGATAGCTCACGATATGGGTTATAAAGAACTTGCCAATAAAGCCGAAAGCTACGAGATATGCTTTGTACCCGACAATGACTACCGCGGCTTCCTCAAAAGGAACGTTGACGGCCTCGAAGACTGCGTAAATGGTGGCGACTTTGTACTTGCCGACGGACAGGTGGTAGGCAAGCACCACGGCTACCCATTCTATACAATAGGCCAGCGCAAAGGGCTCGACATAGCATTTGGCAAACCCATGTTCGTCACCAACATCATACCCGAAAGCAACACAGTAGTATTAGGCGAAGCCCATGAACTGCAGCAAAACGAAATGACCGTGGCAGGCCTGAATATGGTAAAATATGCTTCCATCCCCGATGGCATGGAAGCCATCACCAAAATACGCTATCGCGACCCCGGCACAGAAAGCATACTCACTAACATCCCGGGCGGCGTCCATGTGCATTTCGGACACTCCGTCAGCAGCATA
>Ga0207079_1105_pt1 | contig 12886 bp, 4 predicted proteins | sample Alteio_BWMinHeat_61_FD_153525 | JGI IMG/M metagenome (GOLD analysis project Ga0207079, IMG submission 153525) | Enriched cells from forest soil in Barre Woods Harvard Forest LTER site, Petersham, Massachusetts, United States -... | ecosystem: Environmental > Terrestrial > Soil > Temperate forest >...
TAACAAAGAGATCATCTTCAGTAAAGATGAGCGCCTGAATGAATTCATCTTCGCCTCAGAATTCCTAACCAAAGCCAAAGAAATGAGTATGATGCAGGAAAAGGATAAGTTGAAAGGTTAATTGATTTTACCCGTCTTTTTAAGTAGTCCCAATTTAATAATAAGATGTTCTTCAAATTTTTTTTACATTTTGGTCAAAAAATCGAAAGTCTTTTCGCGAAAGAATATATATGTAACAGATAAGCTATATAGCTATTTAATTTTTCTTTTTGCGTGATTGCACCTCGCATAAATATTGTATCTTTCGGGCGGTATGAGCGATCATACCATTTTTTTATAGTATATGCTTAGTTAACCCCCAAAATTTAATAAAAATGTTTGCTTACCTGGAAGGCAACCTGGCCTATAAATCGGCGTCGTTGCTGTATATGGACGTTAACGGAGTGGGATATGAGATCAATATAACCCTGCAGACCTATGCACGTATACAGGCATTGGAAAATTGCAGGCTATTCACCCATTTACAGGTGCGCGAGGATGCGTGGGTTTTATATGGTTTTGCCGATGAAGAAGAGCGTGCTACCTTCCGGCAATTACTGAATATTAACGGAGTGGGGGCAGCTACTGCCCGCATCATATTATCATCACTTACTACTGACGAACTGGAACGGGCGGTGGCTACGGAAGACAACCGCACATTAGAACGGGTGAAAGGAATAGGGGCAAAAACTGCACAACGTATCATATTAGAATTAAAAGGGAAGATTTTAAGACAGAAAAATACATCTTCATTATCGCCTGTAATGCACAATACAACACAGGAAGATGCGTTAATAGCATTAGTGAATTTAGGTATTAACCGAAGTGTAGCGGAGAGTGCTATTAAGAAAATAAATAATGCATCTGATTTAACAGTTGAAGAACTGATCAAACAAGCATTGCGCGTCCTATAAGATCACTAAAAAATAAAAATTGAAGGCGAAGAGCAATTTTGTATATAAGTTGTTATTTTTTATAGCCCTGGTCGCAGTAATTGCAAATGCTGCAGCCCGCGGTTACAGGCCTTTTTATACTCATTTTACGCCCGACCCCGATACTACGGCAACCCGCGACAGCCTTGCAAAAAATGACAGCCTTGTCAAAGAAGACACCGCACATAAATTAAGATTTCCTATCCATGACAAAACCGGCGACCCGCAAACAGATTATAATCTTCCGCGTAGTATAGACCTTAATGACCCTAAAAATGAAAAAAGGAATTTTGACTATGAGCCCGATTCCAACCGGTACGAGTATAGTGACAAATTGGGTAGCGATTTTCTGCGAAACCCTACGTACCTGACACTTGACGAATATGAAAAATACCGGGGGCAGGTGGATCAGGACTCATATTGGCAGCGTAGGCTTGATGCCCTGATGCAGTTTAATAAAACACCTGAGTTGCCGCAGATGTACAAAGAAGGATTGTTTGACCGCATATTTGGCAACAACACTATTTCTGTGAAACCGCAGGGCAATGTTGATGTGACGTTTGGCGGCAACTGGCAGAATATAAAGAACCCTACGCTAACCCAACGGGCACAGAAGTATGGTGTTTTTGATTTTGATATGCAGATGAATATTAACCTGCTGGCAACCGTCGGAGATAAGCTAAAACTGAATATCAGCAACAATACAAAGGCAACATTTGACTACCAGAATGTGCAGAAGCTCGATTATAGTGGCAAGGAAGATGAAATGCTTAAAAAAATAGAAGCAGGCAATGTGAGCTTCCCGTTAAAAAGCAACCTTATAAGCGGCGTGCAATCTTTGTTCGGGATCAAAACGCAATTGCAATTTGGCAAACTGTGGGTAACTGCTGTACTCTCGCAACAAAAATCGCAACGCAAAAGCTTAACCATACAAGGTGGTGCACAATCTCAGCAGATAGCTATAAAAGTAGATAACTATGAGGAAAACAAGGACTTCCTGTTTTCACAATATTTCCATGACCGCTATAACACAGCAGTGCATGATTTTCCATTGATCAATTCTGAGGTCAACATCAGCAAGGTGGAAGTGTGGGTAACTAACAGGACAGGCGTAGTAACGGGTGTAAGGAATGTGGAGTGCTTTATGGACCTGGGAGAAGCAAAGCCGAATAAACCATCATTGTATAACCCGTCAAGCGGAATACGTGACGGCATTCCGGCTAACAATGCGAACTACCTGTACAGGGAGTTACTTCAAAACCCAAATGGAAGGCTGCAGAGCTCTGGTATTAATAACCTTAATGCTCTGGGGCTTTTACACGGGCAGGATTTTGAAGCTACTACAGCGAGGCAACTTACGCCTTCTGAGTATTCATTCAATCCGAAGCTTGGATACATCATGCTCAATACGCAAATGAACCCGGAAGATGTGTTGGGCATTGCGTTTCGTTATACCTATAGGGGGCAGGTCTACCAGGTCGGTGAATTTGCTGAAGACCTGCCGCCGGATAGCACTAACACGAAAGTTATATTTTTGAAATTATTGAAAGGCACTGCCGCCCGGCCCAACTTGCCGGTATGGAATCTGATGATGAAGAATGTTTATTCTCTTGGAGGCCTGGGTGTGTCAAAAGATAACTTTATTCTAAACATTTTATACCAGGAACCTGCGGGCGGAGATATCAGGTATTTACCGGAGGGTCCGTCACAGGGAATTCCCCTGCTTACCCTCCTGGACCTCGACAGGTTGAATACACATGGAGATCCGCAGCCGGACGGTGTATTTGATTTTGTGGAAGGGATCACCATCAATACACAGCAGGGAAAGATTATATTCCCCGTGCTGGAACCATTTGGCAGCGATCTTGTTCCTGCTTTTTACAACAAGGGCACTACTATTTATGACAGGAGTTTATACAAAAAGTATATTTACCAGGTGCTGTACGACTCTACTAAAGTCATCGCACAACAATCACAGCAAACAGACCGGTACATCCTAAAGGGAAGTTATAAATCGACCTCTTCATCCGATATATTTTTGGGTGGTTTTAATATTCCCCCGGGTTCAGTGTCAGTATCCGCAGGCGGTACAAAACTGGTGGAGAACCAGGACTATACGATAGACTATAGCCTGGGTAAAATAAAGATACTGAATTCGGGTATTTTGAATTCGGGAGTGCCTATCAATATACAGTATGAGGACAATGCGACCTTTGGTTTCCAGCAGCAAAATTTCATGGCAGCCAGGCTGGATTATTATGTGAATAAGAACCTTACCCTTGGCGGAACGATCATGCGGCTCAATGAAAGGCCATTTACTCAACAGGTATCGTACGGTGAGGATCCTATTAAGAACACGGTCATCGGGCTTGATGCCAACTACCAGAAAGAATTACCCGCGTTAACACGTGCTCTGGATAAGCTGCCCATCTATGCTACCACAGCACCCTCATTCCTGAATACTAATGTGGAAGTAGCTGGCCTGCTTCCCGGGCATCCGAAGCAAATAGACGCCCTTGACCCCGAAGGCGCAGTGTATATTGACAACTTTGAAGGGGCACGTAGCAGTTACGACCTTAAGTTCCCGGCACAGGCATGGGCCATGTCATCCGTACCGTTTGGCGCTGTAAATAGTACCAACCAGACATTATTCCCGGAAGCTAATCTCCAGGATGACATATCGACGGGTCAAAACAGGGCAAGGCTTGCATGGTATACATTAGAGCCCACGCTTGTAGACCCTGGAGTAAGTGTGCCGGGTTATGTTAATGCTGACTCGAACCAGCACTACATCAGGATGGTGCAGGCGCATGATGTATTTCCCAACCAGTCGACCCAGGTATTGCAAAGCGCGTTGAGTACTTTTGACCTTGGCTTCTATCCGAATCAAAGGGGGCCTTATAATTACGACGCGACCAATATCAATAATGATGGCACATTGACTAATCCTTCCGGCAGGTGGGGGGGCATCACACGTCCGTTAGACAATACCAGTACTGACTTTGAGGCGGCAAATGTCGAGTACATACAGTTTTGGGTAATGGACCCCTTTATTAACAATCCAAACTCAAAAGGGGGCTCTTTATATTTCAACCTCGGTGATGTATCAGAAGATATCTTAAAAGACTCAAGGATGTTTTTTGAGAATGGTATTCCTGCACCATTCGACCAAACCAAGCTGGATACGACCGCATATGGTTATGTGCCTAAGTTTGAACAACAAATAACCAGGGCATTTGATAACGATCCCACAGCGCGTACGTTACAGGATGTAGGTTATGACGGTATGCCGGATTCTGCCATTGCCCCCGGCCAATACGATGAGCGTACTAAGTTTTCTGCTTTCTTAAAGCAACTGCGTCAAAAATTAGGCGCTAATAATCCTGCCTACCTTGCTGTTTATAATGATCCGTCAAACGATGATTATCATTTTTACAGGGGCTCTGACTATGATGCCGCCAATAATGGGATTGGCCTTGGAGTGCTTGCCCGCTATAAAAAATATAATAGCCCCGAGGGCAACTCCCCTATAACATCTGCAACTGCCGCTTTTGCAACCTCAGAAACCACTATACCTGAGTCAGAAGATATTAACAATGATAATACGCTCAATACATCCGAAAGTTATTTTCAGTATCGTGTGGACCTGAAGCCCAATATGAAAGTCGGCGGGAATCTTATCAATATCCAGCATAGCATTGTGAATCTTCCGAACGGCGCAACAGGCCAACCGGAAACATGGTACCAGTTCAAAATTCCAATTCAGAGCTACGATCATAAGATCGGGGGTATTGGCGATTTCAGGTCTATTCGGTTTATACGAATGTTTCTTAGTGGCTGGCAGGATAGCACATTCCTGCGCTTTGCTACTTTGGAACTTGGACGTAACCAATGGCGCAATTATAATTATTCTTTGTTGATACCCGGAGAGAATATGCCCCAGCAAAATACGCAGCTTACTGATTTTACCGCAACATCTGTAAACATTGAAGAAAATGGGCAGCGGCAGCCGATCCCGTATGTAATACCTCCGGGAGTAAACCGTCAACTTACCGCAGGCCAGCAGGGAACGGTTATACAGCTGAACGAACAATCATTGTCATTACAAGTGTGTGCGTTGCAGGACGGTGATGCACGTGCAGTATATAAGGAAGTGGACGTGGATATGAGGCAATATACCTATTTGCGCATGTTTATCCACGCCGAGTCTATGATAGGGCAGTCACCGGTAAGAGATGCGGATGTTGACGCATTTGTAAGGCTGGGCAGTGACTTCACTACTAACTATTATGAATACAGGATGCCACTGGCCATAACACCTGCTGGCGCATTCGACCCTGTGATTATATGGCCGGCATCGAACGAGATGGACCTGGCATTACAAGACCTCGTAAGTGCAAAAAAGAGCCGCGATGCAGCAGGCTGGCCAAATACTGTGCCATATGCTACAAAAGATTCAAAAGGGAATACGATCATCGTGCTTGGCAATCCTAACATAGGAGGTGCTAAGAATATTATGCTTGGTGTGTCAAATCCCAAAAAGACCAACCAAACACCTGGTGATGATGGTATGCCTAAATGCACCGAAGTATGGTTTGATGAGTTAAGAATGGCAGGGATCAATGACCATGCCGGTTATGCCGCAGCAGGCAAAGTGGCTATTCAGCTTGCCGACCTTGGCAACCTGAGCCTTGCCGGCAATATGCATACGATAGGCTACGGTAATATTGATCAGAAAATTGACCAGCGCATGCAGGACAATTACTATCAGTACAACACATCTACCAACCTGAACCTCGGTAAGTTATTCCCAAGGAACTGGGGTATACAACTGCCGTTTTTTGCAGGCTATACTCAGAATGTAAGCACACCGAAATACGACCCCTACAACCAGGACGTATTATTAAGTGATGAATTGGCCAATGCGAGAAATCAGGCCGCACGTGATTCAATAAAAAGAATCGCCCAGGATGTCACTTCTATTAAAAGCTTCAATTTCACTAATGTGAGGATACAGGGCAATCCTGCAGTGACAAAGAAAGTACGTATGCCATGGAGCCTGAAGAACTTTGACTTCAGTTACTCATTTAATGACCAGCTGAAACACAATCCTACCATACTAAAAGATGATCTGAAAACGCAAAAATTCGGATTAGGATATAACTATAGTATTAAAGTAAAGCCCATTGAGCCATTTAAAAGAATGTTCAGATCAAAATCAAGATGGTTATCGCTGATCAGGGATTTTAATATTACTCCGCTCCCGTCCACATTTACCCTGCGCAATGACCTGCTCCGGGCTGATGAAGTAACACAAATACGCGACATTGGAGACGGTGGCAGGCCCACCAATAACCAGTTGCCTGCTTACTTTTATAAAAATTTCACCTGGAACAGGGTATATACAGTACGATGGGAGTTGATGAGATCCTTGTCATTGGATTATACAGCTACCAATATTTCATTCATTAATGAGCCCTATGGCTATATGGGTAGTAGGGAGAAAAAAGATTCATTATGGAGGAGCATAGGCACTTTCGGCCATAATAGTTCTTACTCGCAAACATTAAATAGTTCATACAATATACCAATAGGAAAAATACCGCTGATGGATTGGGTAAGTTGCCGGTTAGGGTACAATGCAAATTATACATGGACGGGAGCATTGCCAATAGCCTATGACATCGGTAATACCATAGGGAATACACAAACAAAAACGTTAGCGGGTGAGCTGAATATGAATAAGCTATATGATAAGTGGAGGTGGTTAAGAGCAGTAAATGCACCACCAAAACCTAAAGGGCCGAAAACAGACAATGACATAAATCCGGCTAACAAGGGCAATGTAAAGGACCTTAGAAAACCCGGTAGTCAACAGCAATCGACGCAGGGTAGGGATGATAAGAATGGTTCCGGTACAGGAGGAGGCAGTAATACTAAGGATACAAGCAAGGCACCGGGCACATCAGGCAATAATGGTAGCAAAGACACTACTAAAAAAATAACAAGTGCCCCCCCTCCTCCAAGCATTACGGGTAACAGCAAGTATGACTCAGTGCTGCAAAAAATGAATACCGCTAATATGACTGATGACCAGATCGATTCTGTGGTGCAGGTGCTTAGAGAGCAGGACAGGGCAAAGGCAGCTGCAGAAAAGGCGAAAAGGAAGGCAGACCGGAAGGCGGCACGAAAGTTGCGGCGAAGTAAGTTGCCTGAGCTCAATGCTGCTGAAAAATTTGCGGGGCATATGCTTACCATGGTCAACCGGGTTACTTTAAATTATACCCAAACCGCTGGTACAACTTTGCCCGGGTATATGGATAGCACACGGTTCATGGGGATCAACAACTATTCCGGCGCGCCCGGATTCAATTTCGTATATGGCTACCAGCCCACTAACGCCTGGCTTGCATCCCAGGCAGCAGCTGGCAGGCTTACAAGAGATTCTTTGTTTAATGCCCAGTTCGTACAGACCTATTCGAGAAACATTAACGCCACTGCTTCATTGTTGCCAATTAAGGATTCCCGTATAGACCTCACACTCACACAAACGTTTAGCAAGAACCACAGTGAGTTATACGCCGACACCACTGACAGGTCTAATGTCGGGCCGGCAAATGCCAATAACTTTCATCATTTCAATCCTTACGAATCAGGTTCTTTCAATATTAGTTACGTAAGCTTGTTTTCCATGTTTAGAAACACATCCGGGATTTCATCGGTTTACACGCAATTCCTCGCTAATCGTACCATCATCTCCAGCCGGCTTGGAGCTATGAACCCCTATACCCTCGGGCTGCCGGATCCCGCTAACCCTGGTTATACAAAGGGCTACGGCCCATATTCACAGGATGTGCTTGTACCCTCTTTCATTGCTGCTTATTCCGGTAAAAGCCCGGAAGGAACCCCATTGATCGATCACTCTAACACAACCGTAAGCGGCAACCCCTTCAAATATTTTACACCCATGCCCAACTGGAAGATTACTTATAATGGATTGAGCAAGTTGCCGTTACTCTCTTCTATTTTTTCAAGTATTATAGTCAACCATGCATATACAGGCACCATGTCCATGAATGGGTTCAGCTCTAACCTTTTGTTCAACGACTTGTATGGATTAGGTTTCCCGTCGTTCATAGATTCTATTTCACACAACTATGTGCCTTTCTACCAGGTTCCTAATGTTACCATATCGCAGGCATTCAACCCGTTGATCGGTTTCGATATGGCATTTAAAAATCATCTCACTGCCAAGTTCGATATCAGGAAATCAAAAATAGAGAGCCTCAGCCTTATAGATTACCAGATAAGTGAAGTGGCAAGTACAGAATATGTAATTGGCTTAGGCTTCCGTAAAAAGGGTATAAAGTTGCCCTTTAAGGTGTTTGGTGTGCAAAAGTTAAAGAATGAACTGATCACAAAACTGGATATTGGTTTGAGGGATGATAAATCGAGCAATACTTTCTTTGCAGATAATATAAATGTAGTGTCACGTGGCCAAAAAGTGATCAGGATATCACCCACGGTTGATTATTCGGTCAATCAAAAATTGACGCTACACTTTTTCTACGACCGTCAGCAAACCATCCCTTATGTATCCAACTCTTATCCTACTACCACTACGCGGGCAGGCGTCACGCTGAGATTCATATTCGCGCAATAAAACAACTGGTAGTATGGTTACCCGCTAATGCTATTGTATTATATTTATACTTTTTGGTAGAAATGTAAATATTTGAAACATCCAAAGGTCATAGATCTTTTACTTATTGCGGGTCTGGCGTTATGCCTGGCGTCCGTATGGGCGCCGACCTATTTTCTTACCGGCGACGGGCCTTGCCATTTATACAATGCGCGTATACTTCACGACTTTTGGAGTAACAAGGATACAGCCTTTTATTCCCGTTTTTATAATGTTGTATACCAGCCAAATCCTAACTGGTTCTCGACGTTTGCCATGGCTCTGCTCTTGTTTATAGTGAACGGCATTATAGCCGAGAAACTATTTCTCACTTTTTATATCATCTTTTACCTATCCGGATTTTGCCTGTTATTGAAAAAGGTGAGCAACAATAATTTCTGGTGGTTGCTTGTTATTTTTTCATTTGTTTTCACGCATGCATTGACTAAGGGGTTCTATAATTTTTCATTTGGCATTGCAATCTATTTTTGGGTAGTATCGAGTTGGTTGCGGTATTTGGATAATAGAAATATCGCTCGCGCATTTTTATTTTTTATTTTTATTTTTTTGGCCTTCTTTGCACACCTGCTGGCATTTGTTTTTGCAGTATTTACCTGTGTTGCCTTGATCGGTTCTTATAGTATAGTAGCTGGTGCGGAAGGCAATAAACACGATGGACGAAGATTCTTTCTTAAAAATCTGGTTGCCCTTATTCTTTTCATAGTGCCATTCCTTGCCATTATGGCGTGGTTTACAAACAAAGAAGGCGGTATGCAACTTTCTTTTAGACCACATTTTTACAGGGTTGTAGAGCTGGCACAGTTCAAGCATATCGTCAACTTCAATCATTACGAGCTCACATGGACAACCATTATAGGGTGTACCTTGTTGCTGTTGTTTGTGCTTTGTTTTGTGAGGCTGAATGGCTTGCTGAAAGTGAATAAGTTTGATGGCTTTCTTTGGGCATTGCTTTTTGTTGGTGCTATCTATTTGTGCTTTCCTGATAATATACTAGGCAGGCAAATGGATATGAGTTTAAGGACACAGGTGTTTGCGCATATATTGGTTGCTATAGTCATAGCGTATAAGATGCCACTTGAAAAATTAAAGATGGCTGGCGCTATGGTTTTGTTTGTATGTTTTATTGTTTTAAGCGGGTTGCGATTTAGTACGCAACGGTCGGCGTCAGATGCAGAAAGTGAATTGTTGACAGCGGGGAAATACATTAAGCCCTATTCAGTGGTGCTGCCGTTAAATTTTTCTCCGGGAGGATCAGATAAGAATGGTAAAGAAATAGCCGACTGGAATGCGTCCTTCCGTCATGCCACACAATATTTGGGGGCAGAGAAGCCTTTAATTATTCTGGATAATTATGAAGCCAACGCCGGGTATTTTCCCATACAATGGGTGAGCGGCATTAATCCCTATCATTACCTTTCCGCAGGAAACGGCATTGAAGGCATTCCTCCATTTGCGCGGATAGATCAATATAAGCAACAGGCCGGTGTTGTTGTTGACTATATTATCATGTCGGGATACAATGCCTCATTTTTGGTTGACGCAAATTTCAAAACACTTTATGCGGAGGTCACTGCTATGTATCATATTGTATATGCTTCCCAATCCGGACAAATTATTGTTTACAAAAAAAACGGGAGCAATACACTATAGCATAGATACCGGGCATCATTGAAATTTATTTTTTATCTTGTTACTGCGTATGAACCGGTTACCCCGATTGCTTTTTTTTACAGGCCTGGCCATCTGCTTATCGCAGGTCTGGCTGCCCGCTTATTTCGTTACCGGCGACGGGCCTTGCCATATATACAATGCACAGATCATTCATGATCTGTGGAGCAATATGAATACAAGCTTTTATAGTAATTTCTTTTCCTTGTCTTACCGGCCCAACCCTAATTGGCTCTCGCATTGCGTCCTGGTTGCTTTAATGTTTGTAGTAAATGGTGTTGTTGCTGAAAAGTTGCTGATTACGGCATATATACTGTTGTTCGTTGCCGGTTTTTATACACTGTTAAAAAGGCTGGGCAATAATGATCGGTATGTACCACTTCTTGTATTCGTTTTTGTTTTTAACTACATCCTCATAAAGGGCTTTTATAACTTTTCATTTAGCATCGCCATTTTTTTCTGGGTAGTAGAAATTTGGCTTCGCTACATGGATGGGAAAAAGATTGCTTATCTGTTGCTGTTCTTCGTATTGGTATTGCTTTCGTTTTTTACCCATCCGTTGGCATTTGTGTATGGTTGTTTTACATGCGCTGCTTTAACGGTAAGCTATGATCTGTCTACACCATCATTATCTGCCGGTAAGAAAATGCTGTTGATGTACAAAGACCTGCTGCTGCTACTGTTGTGTTTTACACCGGGCTTTTTATTATTTCTGAAATTTACGGCAGGCGAGGGCGGAGTATCTAACCTTCATTTCCATGTTGAGCGTTATAGGATCGATGACCTGCTTACTAATCATTACCTGGTAAGTTATTCAGACAAAGAACAAATTATAGTCAATATTCTTGCCTGGCTTTTCATTGCTCTATTCATACTGTCTATATTTTCAAGGCTTAGAAAAGGCCTTGCAATACACAAGTACGACGGGTTGTTAATAGCGTGTGCCCTATCCGGGCTAATATACCTGTATTTCCCCGATAATTTATTGGGAGGAGGTGCATTTTCTGTTAGGGCGCATTATTTGTTATTCCTGCTGGGGGCATGCTGCATAGTATGGTTATTGCCATCGGAAAAAATGAAAGCTCCTGTAGGTATTATTTTATTTGCTTGTTTTTTATGGTTGAGCATCATTCGTTTACCCTGTCAGTTAGCTGCCGCCCGGGGTGTAGCTGATTACACTTCCGGTATTACTTACATCAAACCGTACTCCGTGGTATTCCCACTTGATTTCTCACCGAATGGAAAAGATGAAAACGGTCAGCCGGTCGCTGATCGGAACTGGTTGTTTTCTCATGCCGCGCAATATATGGGAACAATCAAGCCACTCATAATCCTTGATAACTATGAAGCAAATGTGGGCTATTTCCCGCTTGTATGGCAGGAACACACAAATCCGTATATTCACCTGGCAAAAGATGGAGGAATAGAAGCCCAGCCACCTTTCGCCGACCTGGCAAACTATAAGCGATCATCAGGGGTGACGGTTGATTATATACTAATGTGGTGCTTCGATTCCTCGTTTCTCCATAACGAACATTTCAGGCAATTTTATGCGGAGATAAATGCCGGATATAATAAAATTTATACTTCCGGCACCAACCGCACGATCTTATTTGAGAAAAAGTGAATAGCTATAATGATAAAATGCATAATGTAGTTCCCGAATGGCAGTTTAATACCATTTATACTTCAAAAATTGGCATTAGTTTTTTATGACATTTGCTGGATTTGAATAATGATTTTTTTTACAAAACACTTTTGCGACCTTAATTATATAACACGTAAAGCCGCGCCTTTGCGTCTTTGCGTGAAACAACTATCCATGCTGGGTTTTGGTATGCAATTGGCATAATATCCGGCTTTATCGTATATTTGTAGGCATAAATTATTAATATAAAATGACGGTTCATTCCTTCCAGGAGCATTTTGATGGCCTGATAGACAGAGAGATAACGATAGAGCCAAAAGATTGGATGCCTGATGATTATCGCAAAACTTTGATCAGGCAAATATCACAGCATGCCCACAGCGAGATCGTTGGGATGCTGCCGGAGGGCAACTGGATCACCCGCGCACCAACCTTGCGCCGTAAGGCGGTATTGCTCGCAAAGGTACAGGATGAGGCTGGGCATGGGTTATACCTATACAGCGCAGCTGAAACATTAGGCGTTAGCCGTGATGACCTTTATGACCAGTTACATACAGGAAAGGCAAAATATTCTTCTATATTTAATTACCCCACTCTTACGTGGGCCGATATGGGCGCCATAGGCTGGCTGGTGGATGGTGCTGCTATTATGAACCAGGTCCCCCTCTGCCGCACTTCGTATGGTCCCTATGCCCGCGCCATGGTGCGTGTATGCAAGGAAGAGAGTTTTCACCAGCGCCAGGGCTTTGAGATAATGCTGACACTGTCAAGGGGAACGGAAGTACAGAAGAAGATGGCACAAGATGCATTTAACCGCTGGTGGTGGCCATCACTGATGATGTTTGGCCCGCCCGATGCCGAAAGCCCGCACACAGCGCAAAGTGTAAGGTGGCGCAT
>Ga0207079_1107_pt1 | contig 12689 bp, 13 predicted proteins | sample Alteio_BWMinHeat_61_FD_153525 | JGI IMG/M metagenome (GOLD analysis project Ga0207079, IMG submission 153525) | Enriched cells from forest soil in Barre Woods Harvard Forest LTER site, Petersham, Massachusetts, United States -... | ecosystem: Environmental > Terrestrial > Soil > Temperate forest >...
AAGCATCTCGGAAATTCGATATTACCTCTTTCGGGCATGGTGTTCGTTGCCTGGAGGTGAATAGAAAAGAAATGGAATTCAATCCAACGCCCTCACCCAACGTGCGTTCGTTCCCCAACAAGCAGGCTCTAGTCCTCATCGCAGTCCTCGCAGTCTTTGCAGCCGCCACTTTGCTCGCGCTCGGCTACGCGTCGTTCGCAGCAACTACTACAACGACCACTACATCCAACGGCACCACATCATCCGCATCATCAGGAACCTCCTCATCCAGCAGCAGCTCCCACAATTGTCCCAACATGGGATCCTCCACATCAACTGGGACAAGCAGCTCAGGCACTACGTGACACCGAACTCCCATGTGCATTCAGGAGGTGGGGAAGATTAACTTCCCCCACCTTACGAATGCTACCACGATTTTATTCTAGACTAAGATAGAGAAACACGGTATATGCTATAATCGTAAACACATCCGCCACCGGCGAAGAAATCGTCATGGATGCCAGCGGCGTATTGTCAATGTACGGATGGAGGATGGGATAATTCAGCAGACTTTGAAGCAGTAGTGCAAGAAGGACAACGATCAATCCCAGGATGAAATTTGCTTTCGTTAGAGTGTAGGTTCTTCCATAAACCACCAAGAGAGCCACTAGTAGCGAAATGCTGATCGTGGATAATATGGAATGGTACTCGAGGAACGCTGCAGGATCGAAAGGCCCACCCGGTCTGGGCTCAAGAGTACTCAGCGTGTACATGTACGAAACAATACCGGAAAGAGTACCTACGAGGTACACCACTGGCACCCAAACTCTTCCAGACAAGCCAGATACTTTCTTTGTCTGATTTTTCTCCTGTCCCATTTCTCTTTGGTCCTGCTTCCCAGTTAATCCAAAAAATTGCCAGTATTACCGTAGACAGGGTCCTCCACCTATTATCCCCTTTCCTAGAAGTTTCCCTAATCCATACTTTCGCAAGAAAGTATTCCGGCATGGTCACATTTTTGCATGGATTTCCTAGAGATTTGGGAATCTTCTCGGAAAGAGGATAATATTTGCAAACGCGCCATCCGTCCTCAGAATTACAAATGTCTAACCTAAAATCAGGCAACTCTAAGAAAGCGGTGTTTCCGGTGGTGGGAATCATCGCCATCGCGGTTGTCGTAGGTCTCCTCGCTTCCTTTCTCGTCATTGGAAATCTGAGCGCCGCCCAGACTGCCACGACGAGCGCAGATCCGACGTCCACTGTAACCACTACAGTAAACTCTGGAGCGCCAACCACAGTAAGCGGTACATCGCTCAACGCAGAGCAAATCTACGCATCTGCAAATCGCAGCATCGTCACCCTGCAGGGAACTCAGGCAGTAAATTCCTTCTACGGAAACCAGCCCGAAAGCATCCTCGGCTCGGGTTTTGTCGTAAACTACTCGGGATCGTATTATGTAATCACCAACTATCACGTGGCCGGAACGACCTCTAACCTCACAGTAACTTTCTCTAACGGCGACGCCTATCCAGCTAAAGTAATCGGATCCGATCCGTACGCAGATCTCGCGATCGTTTCCGTCCAGGCACCCACCTCAGAATTCTATCCGCTCACGCTGTCCACTTCTTCCTCGCTTCTGGTGGGAGACTCGGTCGTTGCAATCGGTGACCCCTACGGGCTAACCGGATCCATGACCCAGGGAATCGTGAGCCAGCTCGGCCGCACAATCCAGGACGAGACCTCTGGAAACTATTCCATCGCTAACGTAATTCAATTCAGCGCACCGATAAACCCGGGGAATTCTGGAGGCCCTCTCCTGAACGCTAACGGACAAGTCGTCGGAATTACCACCGCGAGTGTCACGAGCTCGCAGGGTCTTGGCTTTGCAATCCCCTCTGACACAATCATCAAAGAGCTACCTTCGCTAGTTGCCAATGGAAACTACGCGCTCCACGCATATCTGGGAATCGGTACCGTGAACATGAGCTACCAGCTTTCCAAGGCTACAGGAGCCAACGTAACCTACGGCGCCCTAATCGAGCAGATAGTGTCCGGTAGTCCCGCGGCCAACGCCGGGCTTCAAGCAGGCAGTCAGACATCTACCGTCGAGGGACAGCAGTACTTCATTGGAGGAGATATCATCGTCTCTATCAACGGGACACGCATTATCACGACCGATGCTCTCGGTTCCTACCTTGCAGCACACACGGCCGCGGGTCAAACCGTAACTCTCGGCATCATTCGATCGGGAGATAAGTACATGACCGTCAACGTGACTCTGGGAGAGAGACCTGCGCTCTCCTCCTAGGGTACTCATCTTACCAATCCTGATCCTTGGAAAAAAGATGATCGCCGGTGAAAAATCTTAGCCGGCTTTCAATTTTTTTAGAAGCGATTTTTCAAAATCCTTGAAAAAGAATCCTTGGTTAACTAAGTTTATTAGAAGGAAATTCCTTTGAATTTGATTCGAACCTGCATGCAAGTGAGAAATAATCCGAAACTTGTTTTGACATTGCTCGTTGTCGTGTTCTTTGTGGTTTTCAGCCTCGCACTACTCTCGCCGGCTTATGTTACCACCTCCTCTCCCCAAAATTCTCACGTGCTCAATGTAGTGCAGGTGAGCTACTTGCATCCGGTGAAAACTGCAACTAGCGCCCCCGCAAATTTCACAAACTATGTGTCGCACTATTGCGTGTATCACGACTAGCGTTTTCGTTCTGGGCTGAGTCCACTAACCCTCTGCTACAGAAATCTGTCCGGAGAAAATGGAGAAATGTTCAGCTTAGTTTCTCCATCTGCAATAAGCTCGGATATGATCTCGCCCGTGACGGGCGCAAGACAAAACCCCTGTCTGTGGTGGCCGGTAGCAAAAAGCACATTTTCAAAGTGCGTGCTTTTTCCAATAATGGGAATCCCTTCGGGTGCATAGGGGCGCAAGCATGCGATTTTAGCTTCCTGTTTTAGCGACAGGAGCTTGGGGATCATTGCCGCACCCTCTTCCCACGCTTCCTCAAATCGCAACTCGTCAGGACGGAGGTCAAATCCCATGTCATCCTCTCCTCCGCCCACCACAAGATTTCCCATGCCGTTTTGCACGACGTAAAAGTGCGGCCCATCGATGAACGAATGGATCAGCCCCGTAGAGGTCTCCGTAGTTATCAGGTGTCCTTTGATCGGTTTGACAGGAATTTTGAAACCCATTCTTTCTGTAACTATACCCGACCACGGACCCGCAGCAATCACTACAGTTTCAGGGACAAATGTCCCGCGGGAAGTTCTTACACGAGCAATCCTATTCCGATCGATATCGAAACTTGTTACTTCAGTTTCAGTTTGAATTTCGGTACCACGACGACTGCTGGCTTGAGCAAAGCACTGTCCTAACTTTTGGGAATTACCCTGTGCGTCGTTGGGATAAAACAGACCGTATCCACAGTACTTTGTGGAGAGATTTGGTTCCCTTTTTCTGAGATCAGACTCATCAAGAAATTCGATGGATTCTCCGTACCCTTCCCTGAATCTTTGGGCAATTTTCTCGGTAGTTTTTTCGTCTATCGAGGGGTCAAGGGAGATCGTCCCGTTTCGCTCAAAATCAAAGGAAAAATGTTGGGTCTCGACCAACTCCCTGTAGAGTTTGTGGGTTTCCCTTGTTAGAGGCCAGATTATTGGCTCTGTTTCATGTACGTAGGCAATCCCTTCCGCGTTGTGTCCGCTAGCGTGCGCAGTGATCTCCTTTTCTTTTTCCAGAACAAGCACATTCGAAAAATTTCGTCTTGAAAGATAATATGCAATGGATAATCCAATTATTCCGCCGCCTAGGATCAAAACTCCTATCTTTCGATCGTCGGAGTGGGAACCGGGATCTGTCAACGCGATATCTTAACCGAAGAAATTGTCATTATATCTGAGTTTCAAGATCTCTCTGCTTCCATATCTCTTCTCGGTCTCTTCCTTTTGCGATCCCAGGCTTCTCCGAGAAGATCCGATAGAAGTTTCACGCTCGCAAGCCGCAGATCTACTGAAAGGCATCTTAGTTGCCTGTCCCAATAGAACTCTTTGCATATCTTGGGATTATCATGAACCATTTCGATAATCCGCACCGGAGCGAGCATAATGTTCACGTGGTTTTCGTCCCACACGGTCGTGAATATTTTCTCGTTCACTCGGAACGAAGGTCGTCCGAAGTGATCCAATTCAACCACGCCCACAAAGCTTTGGGCAATAGTTCTGAACCGCTCTAAATTTCCAGAATCTCTTTTTTGTGTGCTGCCAGGTCGCATTCTTCGTGAATCCTTGTTCAAAATCTTGCATTCACGGCTTCAGTAAATTATCAATAATGTGTTTTCTGCGCGTGTCAGTTGATTCCCCCTAGTGATTGCAACAATCTTGAACGGCCGCCGCATAGCTCTGGGTGTAACCGTTCAACCGTTGCTATTTGCGACCATTGCCAGTCTTTCAAAACCAGAAATCTTCGATGGAACGATGCTATTGAATATTTTGGAAAATGCTCGGTGGAATGCATTGAAATGTCGCTTCTCTCTACTTTTTCAGCTCGGAGGAAAGCCGAGTTGAACTATGCCGCAGTAAATGGCTTCTGCGACACAATTCTTCTCTCGATAGTATCGCTTTCCGGATTACTAATAGCTGGATTCATCGCTGGCTCATCACAAAAGAAAAAAATGGAGCAGGGAAATTTTTCGGAAGCTTAATAGACAGCGCGGGCCATAGCGGCTTCCCTGAAGTCGAATGTCTTCTCCCGTGCCCTCTACAACTGCAACACAGCTGCCGCTCTTGAAGCTCGGTACCGTGCTCTCCAAGGGGGATGAGAGTCCCGACGCTCCCTTTTTTCTTGAGGAGGATAGAGAAGAAAACGCCGAGAGTTTTGAAGTAAAAGCTGATCAGATCGCGACGGGGAGAACGTGCGTCATCGGCAGCAGTGGGAGCGGGAAGAGCTATACCGTAGCGGTAATTTGTGAAGAGCTCTGCAAGAATAAGGTACCTTTCGTTATCGTGGATGTCGAAGGCGAGTACTCGGGCCTAAAGGAAAAGTACGAGGTCATCTGGCTGGGCGACGACGAGAACTGCGATCTCCGCTGGAAGAACAAGGTAGACTTGAAACAGCTTGCAAAGTTTGCACCTGACTGCCCTCCCATAGTGTTTGATCTCTCGGAAACGTACAGACCGCGGGAAAAGGTGAATGAATTCCTGATAGAGCTCTATCGCGAAATTTCCCGGCGGAGGACACCCTATCTAGTAATTTTGGAAGAGGCGGATCGGTTTTCTCCTCAGGTCGGAGATCGACTTCCAATCTTCGATGAAATTGCACGTCGCGGACGTAAAAGAGGCGTAGGATTGATGCTCTGCACGCAGAGGCCCTCACTCGTGGACAAGAACATTTTGAGCCAGTGCTCGAACCAGCTCATCGGGAAATTGGTGATCAAGAACGATTTGAACTCTGTCGCGCAGTTTTTTGCCGGGCGAGGCCCCCCAAACCAGCTTACCGGTCTTTCGCCAGGAGAGTTCTTCGCCCTCGGAGGGATGGCGCCCCAGCCGGAAAAAGTGAAAATCCGCCCACGGGAGACGCGCCACGGTGGGATCACTCCCAAGCTGAACCCCACGACTATGCAGGCTTCTGTGGAAAAAATGCTCCAAGCTATTCAGACTGGCGGAGCCTTGCAAACGGAGCTCGTACAGCCGGATGAGGGGGAAGAAGACCTGAAACCGGAAATCCTCGCCCCTAGAGAAAAAGAAATGCCCCCTACAATAATGAAGGTGGAAGAAGTTAGAGCAATTGTAGTTCCGAAAGAAGAACTGGAGACTGAGATCGCTGCGTCTGTAATGGAAGAAACGTCATTGGAGCCCGAAGAAAAAGAAGAAGACGGGTTCTCTGAATCCATGGAAGAAAATGTCGAGGAACCTTTCGCGGTTAATCCCATGATAGATAACGATCCTTCCAAAATCCCGGGCCTTGCCCCCAGCATCCAGCCGGAGGCTGTCCCGGGTCTCGTAAAACTCGTAAAGACCTACAAGCTCTTTGGCAAGAAAGAAAACGTCACGAATGTAGCTCTAGTCTTCCGGCCGATCATCGAGGTAGGCGTGCGAATCCGGTCGGGTGTGCTGCGGAAAAAATTCGATACGAAATTCTTTCTCCTCGATGGCATGACTGGAAAACTTGCAGAGGTGAGCGATCGCCTAACTGTCAGGAGAGGTACGGAGAAACTCCTTTTGCTGAGTGAGGGACAGATCGAAGTCCTCAAAGCCCTTCTTCCGGATAGAGATTTAAGCTTGATTGAGGTCGCAGGTGCGGCAAAAAAAGAAAGCGAGGAGACTCGCCGGTTTTTGAAAGGGCTCGAAGATCGCAGGCTAGTGCGCTCGACCAAGCTTGGAAGGGCGAAGGCGTACCGTCGTCTCTTGGACATTCCGCGGATCGAGCTATTTCCCCAACCACTCTTGCGTTTGAATGAGTTGAATCCCTCTGACGGGTTCAAGCTTTCGAAACTGAAGATCAAGGAAGCGCAGGTGCGAGAAGTGGTCAAGGGATTGTGGGAAGGGGCGGACGTGGATAGCTTCCGGCAGATCTACTATCCCGTGTACGTGGCGGAGATCATTCTTGAAGGGAGAACGCGCCACGTATGGCTCGACGGCAGAACTGGTCAAGAAATCGAAATCTAAAGTGAAGATAAGTGCGTTTCTCGATTTGGTCTCTGAATGACTTTAGGATGAAGCTTTGAGTACTTTTTTACTCAATACTTAATTGCTCAAACTTATCCGCAACGCTTCAGATGTCGAATTAATGGTCGCAGAGAAAACTATGCACTTTCAGGGAAAGAACAAGGATCTGGGACAGCTCTCACAACAAATCGAGCAGCAGCTGAAGACCGAAGGCTACAAAACCCAATCCAGAGTAGCGCCAATGGGAATGATAATCCAAGCTCAGAAAGCAGGGATCTTGCGCGACATTATTTTAGCTGATAGAGCTTTTACGATTCTGATCGCAGGGAATCCAAATGATTTCACGATCCATATTGGAATCGGAAAATGGATTCAGGGCATTGCCGTCGTGGCCGTCGAGGTTCTTCTAATTTCGGTACTATTCCTCGCAGTTGACGTTCCGGAGGCGCTATGGACAGTTCACGTCGAGAACGGAATAGCAAAGGAAATACAGCAAATAGTCGGATAAGCTTTCTATAGTTTCGCATGCAAAAGCACAATTACCGTTAGCTTCCACACATTATTATTTTGCAGGAGCAGCTCGGGAAAGACTCGACGAGAGGCCTCATCGGGACTTCCCTCGGCCACTTTCTGAATGACGGGGCAAACTATCTTTTCCCCTCCGTGTACCCCGTGCTCTTGAAATCCTACGATGTGTCTCTTTCCTTCATCGGCATCCTCGCCGCGCTTTACTCTGTATCATCCCTTGTCTCTACACCATTCATTGGCAGGAGATCAGATTACAACCAGAGCTACCTGAAATTGATTCCTCTCGGGCTTTCCGCGATCGGCCTGGGAATCCTTGGATTTAGTATTTCCATCGTATTTTTTCACGGCAGCTTGTTTTACATCGGTCTTGTAGTGTTCACCCTGATCGCAGGCTTTGGGAGTTCGTTTTATCACCCGATCGCTGCTGCCATTTTGAACGAGACTTTTTCTCTAAAGAGCCGCGGGCGCGCCATGGGGATTAACGGATCTATGGGTGGATTTGGCACGTTTGCTTTTCCCATCATCACAGTCGGGCTGATTGTGTTGTACGGCGTTATTTCGTTGACGTTCGTTGCGATCGTGTTCTTTTTGCTCTCCCTTGCGATCTATGCAATCATGCGCAAAATGAAAACACGTCGCGATAATGTGGAAACGAAAGGGAAAGGACCTAAGCGCGTAGCTCTAAAGTTTGTCTTACCCTCGGTACTCGCTCTAACCCTTGCCGGTTTTTTCCGGAGCATGTGTACCCAGGGCGTGATTTACTTTTTGCCTACATACCTCACGACCGTGAGCAATATCAGCTACCAGTACGTGGGCACCGTACTCATCGCGTATTCTATTGCCGCCGTTGCGGGGCAGCCTCTTTTTGGCTCGCTCTCCGATCGCTACGGCCGCCTCGCCATGGTGGCCGTAACTTGCGTGGGGTGTGTGGGGTCCGTACTCCTCCTCGCTTTGACACCCAATAATTTCTGGCTGACGGAATTTAGTTTGGGGCTGTTCGGTCTTTTCTCATACACCAGCTTCCCCTTGTTCTTGGGACTCACAGGACTCATCGCTCCCGAGGGATCCGTGACGCTTGCAAACTCGATCGTGTGGGGTTTTGGAATGATCGGCGGCGGAACCTTGGGGCCGATTATTGTAGGAATACTTTCGGAAAAAGCATTCCTCGGATCGCTGGACGCGGCATTTCTTTTCCTCGCGGCGGCGGGCGCTGTGTCCCTCGCTTTTCTGCCGTTTGTCCCCCGATCCAGAAGGACTCTGGGCTGAAAACTATCTACGCGCGTTCTCGTCCAGTAAGTAAATGTGAGCTTATTTAGCTCACCATCCCTCCCGCGTCCGTCCACACTGTCGAACCCGTCGTGAGTCGCGCATCGTCCGAGGCGAGAAAGAGTACCGCCCCAGTCACATCTTCTGGCGTCGCAATGATCTTCAGTGGAATCCGCGCCATGCGCCCTTCGCGCCACTCGGGATTTGCAATGTCTTTCCGGTTTATGTCGGTCTCCGTCAATCCAGGTGCTACGTTGTTCACCCGGATACCGTAGGGAGCGAGTTCTAGCGCCATGCTCTTCGTGAGCATTGCTACCCCCGCCTTGGAGACGTTGTAGTGTGCGACGTTTGCAGCTACTCGCTCCTGGTTGTTGCTCGAGATGTTTACGATACTCCCGTGAATTTTCTGTTCGACCATGTGGCGCGCTACGGCTTGCCCCACCAGAAAATATCCCTTGACGTTTATTTCCATGATCCACTGCCATTCGTCTTCGGTGATCTGGAGGAAGGGAGTGCGCTTTAACACACCGGCGTTGTTCACGAGGACGTCGATCCTTCCAAAACCATCGACGACGTTTTTCACCATGTCATTTACCTCGCTCGATTTCGATGTGTCTGCCCTGAACATCTGCGATTTTACGCCGAAGTCTTTTGCGGCTTCCACCACTTCTCTTGCCTCATCCTCGCTCTTGTTGTAGTTTATCGCAACGTCGGCCCCATTCCGGGCAAAAGCGAGCGCGCAAGCTCTCCCGATGCCGCGGGATCCACCAGTGATGAAAACGGACTTGCCCGCAAATTTCTTGTCTTCCATCTAGATTTGCATCCCTAGGGCGAACCCGTCGTCGATCGCGGCCATTATTTTTCCACCGGCAACCCGACAATCTCCGACCTCGTAGATTTCCTTCACGAGGCCGTCAAATACTCCGCGAAGAGAATTGTTTTGCATTCGGCCGGTCTGCATTATCACCACATCTATTTCGATTTCGGTCTCCACGCCTGTGGGGATTTTGTACACGAGCGCCCTTTTTCCGTCGTCGATGCGTTTGAGCCAGCTGTGTGTATGCACCTTCACATGGTTTGCTTCCAAAGTTCGGGTCATGTGGATGAGCTGGTTATAGTCGTTCATCTCGGGGGACACCTGCGTCTGCGGGGTGACAAACGTAATTTCTGATGCGCGGTTCCTCGCGAGCCACTCGCACGCGGCGGGCCCGTGGAGGTACGTTGAGCTGTCGGCGACGAGCACCCTCTTTCCTTCGACCTCCACTTGTTTCGATAAGAGCTCGTCCACGGAGTGCGCTTCAGCCTCCTTCCAACCGGGTACTTCGTGGAACGTGACCATCTGGATTCCCCCTTTAATCGCACTGGAACCCGTGGCAAGTACGATTACATCTGGTTTCTCTTCCTCCTTCACAAGAAACTCCGCCACCTCAGAGGAGGAGGGAACTTCTTTGTTGAATTCAATCCGGACTCCCAGTGTCCTAACTTGTTTCTCGAGCCACGTGACGATCGCGCCGACGTCTACTCGCCCGGGGTACAGTTTGCCGAGATTTACTAGGCCGCCCGCTTTCGATTCCTTTTCATAGATCACGACCTCGTGGCCTCGGAGCGCCGCAACGCGTCCTGCTTCCAATCCGGCGGGGCCCGCGCCTATGATCAGGATTTTCTTTATCTCTTTGGTTCGCCCTAAATTTCTTTCGCTGCGCGCACCTTCCCTTCCGACAGACGCGTTGACAGAACACCTCATGGGAAAGTCGTGAGCCGCGGATCTTCCCCAGCACCCCTCGAGCGTCCCGATGCACGGACGGATCTCCTCCAGTTTACCTTCGAGAGCTTTCTTGGGGAGGTAGGGATCGGCGATGAGGGCGCGCGTCATGCCCAGATAATCTGCCTGTCCTCGTTCGAGGATCGTTTCCGCAATGATGGGATCGGTGATCCGCCCTGCGAGGCCGATTTTCGTTTTTTTCACGGCGCGCTTTACAGGCTCGGACATGTACGTACCATAGCCCGTGGAGGAGTACAGCGGTTCCGTCTGGAGAGCGTTTTGATCGAGGACATCATAATTGTAAATCGAACCGCGGTCGACGTTGATGAAGTCGAGGCGCCCGTCAAGCTCCATCGCGATTTTTGCCGCGTACTCCGGGGTCACTCCTCCCTCGAGCTGCTCGTCGGCGCAGAGGCGCATCCCTAAAGCAAGGGAATCCCCGGTCACTCCACGCGTGACGTCGATCACTTCATGGAGAAAGCGCAAACGATTTTCAAAGCTTCCCCCGTATCGATCGCTCCTCTGGTTCATCGCGGGCGAGTAAAAGTGCTCGATCATGGCGCCGTGCGAGCCGTGGAGATCGACGCCATCGAAATTTCCCGCCTTCACGTGTTTTGCAGCAAGAGCAAATCCCTCCTCGATCTCGTGGATATCAGCTTGACTAAGCTCGTTCAGGTGCACTCCCGTCTCGAAGGGGACGCTCGATACGGGGCCGTAAAGAAAAGTCCACGCCGAGACTTCCATGAAAATTTTCGCCCCAAACTCATGGACGACGCCTGCGAGCTTTGCAAGTCCGGGAACGATTTCGGGAGTGTTCACCATCGGCCAGGTCTTTTTGTTGTCGTACTCCCACTCGGGATAGAAAATTCCCGTGGGGGGCTTTACGTAGATCTGGGAAACTTCAAGGAGGCCTGCTCCACCCATGGCCCTTTCGAGATAGTAGCCGAGGAGCGTATCGGTAGGGAGACCGTTTTCAAAATAATGTTGCGAATGAGGTGGAAGCTGAATCCGGTTTTTTATGCGGATCTTTCCCAGGTCGAGGGGAGAGAATAATTTTTCAAACATTTCCGGTGGATTACAGTTTTTTAGAACCCCTTGATAAAGACTCGAAGGTTTCTCCGCGATAAAGAGATTCAATTCGCGTATCGTATGAATACGCCGCTGAAGAGAAAGATCAGGTTCTCTACAAACCAAATATCCATGATGACTTCGAACTTTGGCAAATTAAAGTGGACTTGCTGCCAGGAATCTTGGCTGTATGCGAACAGAAAAAGAAAAGTCATCTGCGATAGGAAAGAAAATGTAACCAGCTTGAGGAGGCCGTTGGAGAACTCCTCGTTGCGATAGGCGAAACGCTGCCGGCGCATGCTCGATTATGAAGGAAGAGATTCCTTTTTTGTAAAAAGCAGTTATCGATCTTGAATAAGTACTGCCAACTAGATCTTCGGTCGAACCCGCATGAGCCTCGTTACTTCAAATAGAAGATACCCAATCCTCCCCCCGCTTGCGTTTGACCTAGGGGCCCCCCCCTCCTCAGTCTCTACTGCAACTCCCTAGGATTCGAAATGCCGGACTTTTTTTTCATTTTACTTTTAGAAAAAAATTAAAATTACACTCCTTTTCTTTTGGGTATCATATCTCAGTCGTTCTATTATGATGCGGTTAGCGTTGTTCTGGTAGTTGTAACAGTATTGATCATGATGTTTGAAGGCATGAGATCTCGGGGGAGAAATCTAATAACCATCCGATCACGATCTTACTTAGAGGATTCATTCCGTATTGCGCCGGGGATTGATCCCCACACGCCAATTAACAAAACCTACTTCCCCCTTTTTGGAAAAGTGCAATACGCTAATTAGTGAGATCCTGAATTCTGCAGCTTCATGTCCAAATTCCTAGTAATTGAAAAGCCATCGGGCTCAATGCCGCTCTCGATGGATTCGGCGGATGGAGAAAAGATGATGAAAATGTTTCAGAGCGATTTTGAGTACAAGATCAATCTGCAAAAGCAGGGAAAAATCGTGGGTGGAGGCCCCTACCTCGATATTAGTGGGCTGTGCTACATTTTGGATGTCCCGAGTGTTGAAGCGATGGGAGAGATTTTCTTCAATGCACCTATGAACATGTGGATGCAGAGGGAAGTGCACCCGCTGGGAACCTTTCAGGATACGCTTGAAGGCGTCAAGGAAGCAATGTAAAAAGCCCCAGCTTCCCCTCTCCTTTTTTCTCGGGCAAGAGTCTTTCAAAGCGTTGAAATAACGACCTGCTAACTTTTGGGATCATGTTTCTTTACTGGCTACATACCGGGTTGTTTGAGGAAAATTGGGAAACTTGACAGGATAACTTCCGTAGACAAAAGATCCTTTAATTTCTTGAGATTCGATTCTAAAAACTCGAAGTGAATGCATGAAATGCGGAAACTGATCATGTGGGAATTAACCCTGGATGGTTTTTTCGACGGCACCAAAAGCTGGGACCTCGA
>Ga0207079_1111_pt1 | contig 12315 bp, 11 predicted proteins | sample Alteio_BWMinHeat_61_FD_153525 | JGI IMG/M metagenome (GOLD analysis project Ga0207079, IMG submission 153525) | Enriched cells from forest soil in Barre Woods Harvard Forest LTER site, Petersham, Massachusetts, United States -... | ecosystem: Environmental > Terrestrial > Soil > Temperate forest >...
CGGTTACATAATGGCAGGCTATAGCGCGTCAATAGATGGCGATGTTACAGGCCATCATGGAACTCCAGGCTTTGCTGATTATTGGGTCGTAAAACTGTCATCAGCTGGCAGCATTGAGTGGGAGCAATCGTATGGGGGTAGCTTGGATGATCAGGCGACAGCCGTATCATTAACTAATGATGGGGGCTATATTGTTTCTGGTTATAGTTATTCGGATGATGGTGATGTTACCGGAAACCATGGAGGTTACGATTTTTGGGTGGTGAAAATATCATCTTCTGGGGCTATTCAATGGCAAAAGTCATTGGGTGGCAAGTTCCATGATTATGCATATTCGATACAACAAACTGCCGATACTGGTTATATAGTTGCAGGTAAATCACAGTCAAATGATGGCGATGTTTCGGGGCATCATGGAGATTCCTCAACTTCGGATGCATGGGTGGTAAAACTCTCTTCATCGGGTACATTACAATGGCAACAGTCTTTTGGTGGTAGTAATAATGAGGATGCATTTTCTATAGAACAAACTGCAGATGGTGGATATATTGATGCTGGTGGTACTTATTCAAACGATGATGATGTTTCCGGTAATCATGGCTCGGCGGATTATTGGATAGTAAAATTATTTTCTTCAGGCAACATCCAGTGGCAAAATTGTTATGGAGGTAGTAACTCAGATGAAGCAAAATCCGTTCAACAAACAACCGACGGTGGTTATATTATTGCAGGTACTACAACGTCATCCGATGGCAATGTAACAGGATTTCATCGCATCCTCGATTATTGGGTGGTAAAACTCGATCCTAAGACCGGCATAGATAATATTTCCACTGTCACTCCCATTTCCATCATACCAAACCCCACCACAGGCATTATAAATGTAAAAGGGGCGGGCATGGTAAATATTAAGGTTTATAACGCCATCGGCCAGCTCGTAAAAGAAGCAAGCAATACAGATAACATTTCCATCTCCGGCTATCCCCCCGGCCTCTACTTCATCACCCTATACACCACCCAAAACATCCCCATCTCCCAAAACAAAATAATAAAAGAGTAAGAACATAGATTATTGCAAACACCGCCGCAAACTTTTCTATAAACGCTCCCCCCGGCATCTACTTCATCACCGCCACCGCCAAAGGATTTAAAATAAATAAAAAGTTAGTGATAGAATAATTACAAGTAGTAAAATAATTAGAAAAGCACAGTTCATTGTAGTAGCCCATCAAAAGCACTTCAGCAACTCCCCACTACCCAAAAGTTCCGCTTCCCAAAAGCAGGGCGTTGCGGTCAGCACCGCTACCAGCGGTCAGACCGCAACTGCCGGGGCCATCGTTTGGAACATACATATTTTTTTTCACAAAAAACCACTCAAACCCCCACCAGTCCTGCATTACCCGAACCAATGCACTCAGCCCAATAAAAGCACAGGCCCAACTCCCCTCCTGTTTTTAGGGTATCGCTAGGTACCGAGCGTAGCTCAATGTTGTTCGAGGCGAATGCTGAGTACAACCGGGGTGGTTGACTCGCACAAATACACATTCCGTGGAGACTACGAAACCGCCCAAACCCGCGCCCGGCCTGCAAACTTTTTTGCGTCATTATACGCTGGCAAGAGCATCATGCAAAATCCACCTTGGCTGTCCTGACTATCGATCGTAACTTTGTGTTGAGGCGGAGTGGATAAAAAAAGGTCAATTTTTTAAGGACAACACACAACTTTTGGTCCCGATAGTTATCGGGATCACTTTTGACTTTTAACTTATCATGAAGTTCTTTATAAGGCTGGTTATATTTTACTACTTTTTGTTGTCCGCCCGGCATGAAAAATGTAAGTATATAAAATTGCACACTATATAAAAAGTGTTCAAATAGTGTGCAAAATTAAATATCGTTTACTCAATGGTTCAATTGATTATACATAGATGTGTGGGTACAAAAAAAATTATGAAAAAGTATGCAAAACAGTATTAAAAACAAACAACCTCAACACAACTTTTGGTCCCGACGGCTATCGGGATAATTTTTGACTTTTAACTTAATCTGCGAATTATGACTTACGACTACTTTTCATCCACAAAATGCCCGGCATCGTCAAAGCGCGCTTCCATTTTTTTATCATTCATGGTGAATTCGCCGTCGTACAATATGGTGTCCTTGTTTGTCTCTTGTTCCCATTTCACATCCTTCACCCCATGGTATTTTGCATGGAATGCAGTGACCACAGCTTCAGGTACTGCCGGGGCATCCTTTTTGTCGTCCCCTTTACAGCAAAGCAGGGATATATTCATTATAATTATACCTCCTAAAACAAGTAGAGGCCGGGGGGATAGCCGGAGATGGAAATGTTATCTGTATTGCTTGCTTCTTTTACGAGCTGGCCGATGGTGTTATAAACTTTAATGTTTACCATGCCCGCGCCTTTTACATTTATGATGCCCGTGGTGGGGTTTGGCATAATGGATATAGGTGGCACATTGGCGATATTATCTATGCCGGTTTTAGGGTCGAGTTTTACGACCCAATAATCAGTATTTCCGTGATTACCGCTAATATTTCCATCATTTGAGAATGTTCCAGCTCCCACAATATAGCCCCCATCTGCTGTTTGCTGTATAGAGCCTGAAGCATCTTGGGCACTGCCACCCAAACATACTTGCCATTGAATACTGCCAAAATGAAATAGTTTTACTATCCAACAATCTTCGGTACCATGATTACCTGAAACCTCATCATCATTTGAGTATGTGCCTCCCGCAATAATGTAGCCGCTGTCAGTAGTCTGTTGAACAGATACAGCCTGATCCTGACCCGAACCACCCAAACATGTTTGCCACTGTAGCGTACCGGAAGACGACAATTTTACTATCCAACAATCAATATAACCATGATTGCCTGTAACATCACCATCGTTAGAAGATGAATAGCCTGCAATGATGTAACCACTATCTACAGTTTGCTCTATTGATGTTGCGTAATCATTCATACTACCGCCGTAGCTTTGCTGCCATTGAATGCTCCCGACAGATGATAACTTAACTATCCAATAATCGAAACCACCATGGTTGCCTGTTACATCGCCGTCAACTGATCCACTAAAACCAGCAACTATATAACCACCGTCATAAGTCTGGCGAACTGACTGACCCTGATCCAACCCCGTACCGCCCAAACATTTTTGCCATTCAATGCTACCGGTCGATGAAAGCTTTACTACCCAATAATCTTCATTAGGTGTAGTTCCGAAATGGCCTGTTACATCACCGTTAAACGATTGGCTATACCCAACTACTATATAGCCCCCATCCGTAGTCTGCTGAACCGACTCTGCCACATCCAATTCACGCCCCCCAAGGCATTTCTGCCATTGTATACTACCGGTTCGTGACAACTTCAACACCCAATAGTCAGATAAGCCATGATTGCCGGTAACGTCACCGTCGGTTGAGGTACTAGTGCCTGCTACAATGTAGCCACTATCAGAAGTTTGCTGTACACATGTGGCAAAATCCTGGCCGCTGCCACCATAAGACTTTTCCCATTCGATGCTGCCGGAAGCAGATAATTTTACCACCCAATAATCTTCATGTCCATGATTGCCAGTAACATCACCGTCGGTTGAGGTACTTGTGCCCGCTACAATATAGCCCCCATCAAACGTTTGCCGAATAATGCTTCCATTATCAAACGAGCTTCCGCCCAAACACTTTTGCCACTGAATTTGAGCGAAACATGAAATTGTCGAATAAGAAAACAATATGGTAAAGAATAATTTTTTCATGGGCTAATCTATATATGATATATGTACAAAAATCGTGCTAAAATATTATTATGATAGCGGATAAGAATTAAGGGCGTTGTTTTCACAATAACTTTCTTCATATTTATTTAAATGAACGCTGGGACTAATCTTTAAACCAGTACGGGATGTTAATTCAAGCTCAACAAAGATATGTAGTACAAGGGTGCCAACCCCGCCGATGGCGGGACAGGCTGCCACTGAGGTTAAATATGAGTAACAAGTTTGGACACTAAAAAATTGAAGACTACCAATCTTTTTATTATTTTCATTACCTACAATTTTCAGATTAAGTTTGTAGGAGGTAGTGCTGATCATTTATATGCTTAGAGCTTTTAAAAAAAGATTGTATACAGGTTTTGCACTGGCTATATTACTAAGTGTTGCCAGCGGGCTCACCTCATACCTCATTCTACAAAAACAAAAAAAGCAACGCGTATGGGTGAGGCAGGCCAGAAATATACTGGATACCGCCGGCAGTATACAAAGCCAGGTGATGGAAATGGGAAACAGCAGAACAGACTTCAGTGCCACTAACCAAAAACAATTCCTGGAGCCATATTATCGCGGGTTAAAACGCATTGCTCCGGCTATCGGCAAGCTCCGGGATCTGATCGCTGATGATAAAGAAGTGATGAATATTGAAATTTCGCTGGAACTACACATATCGGAGTTGCTCAATTTTTGGAAATTAAATGGTGATGATGCCAGTAAATACACTAAAGAATATATAGCAAAACTGACCGATAATGAAAAAATAAAAATAGATGAGATCAGGGGCCTGATCACAGACCTTCAAAAGAATGAAACTAAATTATTAAACAAACGGCGTGAAGATTATGATCAACTGATCCATTATGGCACCCTGTCTACAATCCTTGAAAGCATCATTTCCCTGGCCACGATCATCATTCTTGTGTACGTTATTATTTTGGAGTTCAATTCAAGGTGGAAGGTCCAGGAACAATTACACGCATCAGTTGCACAGCTTAAGGATCAGACTCAAATGCATCAAAAATCTGAAACTGAGTTGAAAAATACCATGGATGAACTGGCGACGATCAATAAACAACTGGAACAATTTGCTTATACAGTTGCTCACGATATTAAATCTCCTTTATACGGTATAATAAGTGCGTTGGATATAATCCGTGATGAAGAGGCGATAGCTAAAGATGCCAACTTATCAAACTTTGTAGACATTTCTGCTAATGCTGCGCTGCATCTGTCGGACATGGTTGATTTTTTACTGGAGTATTCAAGAGTAAGCCTTGATCACCAGGCCCCCGAGCTTGTGCATATAAAGGAACTATTAGAACAATTAACGGTACTATTGTTCGTTCCTGCCAATATACATATTCACATTCCGGGAGAAATGCCTGTATTTTACACACGTAAACTTAAAATTATGCAGGTCTTTCAGAATCTTATCAGCAATGCCATAAAATATAATGATAAAGAAACCGGGCAAATAGAAATAGGATATGTTGATAAAAGGGACTTTTACCAGTTTTGCGTGAAAGATAACGGGCAGGGGATCCCTGAAGAATTTAAAGACAAAATATTCAGCCTGACAAAAACAGCCGGCAACAAAACCAAAATAGATTCCAGTACCGGGTTCGGGTTAAATATTGCGAAATTGATAGTAGAAGAGCAGGGGGGTAAAATATGGTTCGATTCGGTTAACGGGCAAGGGACTATTTTCTATTTTGAGTGGAAGAAACCATCTGCCGATATTTTTCAGCCACCCAATAATTAAATGACGGGAGATTTTTACTATTCTTTCGGATATTCGCTATCTTTGATAGCTTTTTAAAGCGCCTCTAGACTCGATCTTCATTTTAAGGCTGGTATATGGATAACGAGATCTCTATTTTAATTGTGGAGGATGAGGAAATATGGGTTCACCAACTCCGGTTCCTGCTTAATGAATTTGGTTTCACGGTGGTTAATGCCGTGAGCACTGTAGATGATGCTTTAGCTACATTAAGTGCGTGCGAGTATGACCTGGTACTGATGGATATCCGCCTAAACGGAAAAGACAGCGGGATAGAACTGGGCAAGATCGTGAGTAAACTATATAAAAAGCCATTTATTTTTATTACTGCCAGTCCCAGCCGCCAGATGAAAGAAGCTGCCGATGCCAACCCATCTGCTTACCTGCCCAAGCCTATCAATCCTTCTTCCCTGTATATAGCGATCCAGAATGCTATTAATAATTTCAACACCAACCAATATCCGTCTGCTAAGGACAATGTGGAGGAGTTTACTTCTTTTTTTGTGAAACAGGGCTCCAGGTATAAGAAAATTGACTGGAAAGATGTCGTATATCTTTCTGCCGGTAAAAATTATACCAGTGTTTTTAATGCAGCCGACAAAACAGAATATTATATCCGCAGCTCTTTACAGAAAATACTGCAATACCAGATCCCTAAAAAACTGGAGAAGTTATTTATACAAGTAAACCGCTCTGAAGCTGTTCAATTGTCATTCGTTCAGGAAGTATTGAATAACGAGCTGAAAACCTGTTTTAAAAACTTTGCCATCTCTGAAACGTACAGTAAGGAATTGAAAAGCAGGTTGAATATCATATCCTGATCCTTTTATATTCAGCGATACAGCAGCCCATATTTTCTTTGGAAAAACGCTAATGATCATTTACTTTATGAAAGTGAGCTAATTATGAATAATCCCTGACCTCAAAGAAGGCCATATTCTTCCTCAAAAAACCCTGCTTTGTACTCAAATGTTTCGTATATCCGTGTAATTGTAAGAATATTACAATAATACAAGGAGGTACTGGTAGCCCAAGTATCATGTCTTCCTGGTGGTTTACCCTAAACCTTATCTGCATCACCTTTTTAGCCCGGATCAGTTAATTTTTAAACAGGCGTGTGAACATGTTTAGGGTCCATATTTTTTGTTGTGTATCATTGGCGTGCCTTTTGACGAGCGTACATCCTGCAAAATCACAACCCGTGGGAGTGGTCACACACTCAGCAGGATCTGATGACCGGGGATACGTGTTGTTTTCGCCCGTTACTTCGGATACCAGTTATCTCATAGATAAAAATGGAGGCATTGTCCATACATGGGCAAGTAGTTCAGAGCCGGGATTAACCGCATACCTGCTGCCTGACGGCTCTCTCCTGAGGACAGGGAAATACAACAACCAATACTTCACAGAACGATATGGCAGCCAGGGTGGTATCATAGAGCGCTATGACTGGGATGGGAAAAAGTTGTGGTCTTATGTGATCTCCGATTCTATACAAACACAGGATCATGATGTTTGTTATTTGCCTAATGGAAATATCATTGTTGTGGCCTGGGAGAAAATCAGCAAGGCTGAGGCTATAGCGAATGGAAGAGACCCCAAACTACTGGCCGATGAATTATGGAGTGCGAAACTCATTGAAATACAGCCGATCGGGCCAGACAAGGCTAAAATTGTATGGCAGTGGCGGCTTTGGGACCACCTGGTACAAGACTTTGATGCTACCAAACCTCATTATGGCATTGTGGCTGATCACCCTGAGCTGATGAACCTGAACTATACGAATACGTTTGGAATGATGCTCATTGACTGGATACATCTTAATGCGGTCACCTACAATCCGACATTAAACCAAGTCATGATCTCCAGCCATAACCTGTGTGAAATATATATCATTGACCACAGCACCAATTCTACGCAGGCTGCCGGCCATTACGGAGGCCTTTATCGCAAAGGAGGCGACCTGCTTTACCGGTGGGGCAATCCTGCTGCCTATAACCGGGGAACCAGGCAAGACCAACAGCTTTTTGGCCAGCATGCGCCCAAATGGATCCCGGACGGTTATCGTTATGCAAACAAGATCATTATGTTGAACAACGGCGGACTAAGGCCGGGCGGACTGTATTCATCTGTGGAAATTATTTCGCCGCCTGTGGATGCAAAGGGGAATTATGTTATCTCGCCCGGCGCATCTTTTGGGCCTAAAACCGGTTTATGGCATTACCAGGCTGCTGATCCTGAAAACTTCTTTACCCAGACTATGGGAAGCGCACAGATGCTTGATAACGGCAATGTCCTGATCTGTGAAGCAAATAAAGGCACGTTTTTCGAGATCGATACTGCTCAAAACGTTGTGTGGAAATATATAAACCCACCGAGTTCTAAGGTAAAAAATTCCGGAGGCGCAAGAATGCAAAATGAATGTGCACAAAGTATTTTTTACAGTTCAGATTACCCGGGCTTTAACGGGAAGGACTTAACGCATCATGTTATAATGACCCGGGATACCGTAGAAACCCCAAAGACCGAAAATTAACAATCAGGCATTGAAAAATAACTATTGGACATTAAAGTATTGTTTATGAGTCATATGGGATGCCGCAATTGCAGTGGCTATAATGTAGAGATCAATAAGAAAGATAAGGTTGGTATTTATTATGATTGCCTGAGCTGCAATTTTAAATGGTTTGTGCCACGCCTGAAAAATAGATTAAGGAATATTGTCCGTATGTTGTTCTTAATCTAAAGCATCAGCCTTGATCTTGCCGGCTTGTGCATAAACCTGTCGATTTATTTCTTCCCCTCCAGGTATTTTGCAGCTTCCTTAACCCAGTCAGTATCGTCTTTTAATAGCACATTGGGCTTGATGCCTATGTTGTCAATCGGATGTTCCGGCAGCCTGCCAGAGCGGGTGATGGGGTACTCCAGTGTATAAGGTAAGCATGGGAATTTTTTCCGGCGCTTATTGGAGTAGTCGAGAGTACCGTCTGTAGGTTGCCCCATCAATATCACTTTACTGCTTTGCTGCGCTGCCAGCAGGAATTGCTCGGTGGTGCTGGCGCACTTATCGTCTATCAGTATGGCTATTTTCTCCGGGTATCTCTTTACAGAATCCATCCTCAGGGTATCATTGGTGATCGAGGTGTAGCGGCCATAGTTTCCCTCCATTTCTGCGATCTCCCTTTCTATCCAGCGCTTTATATCGGTTTGCTCCACAGTAGCCAGTACGGCTTTATCAGCATCAATATTGTCGCGGGTGGCATACGCGCCCGCACCGATGGTAACGATCGGCTGGGTATATATATAAGGCAGCAATGACTGGTAAGAGCGGTCTGACCCGCCGCCGTTGCCACGGAGGTCTAAGACAAGGTATGGGGTCCGGCTCATAACGGAGTCATTTGTTTTTACGAACGAGTCTATCACTTCCGCAACCTTTCCGTCAAAATTGCTTACACGCAGGTAAGCACATTGTGGGTCGGGCTTGTTGAATTCCAGGAAATCCCAGCCTTTTTTCTGGTTGCTTTTGCGGTCGCTTGTGCGTTTGTTCCTTGTCTTTTGCTCGGCGGCCGATTCTTTCAGCCCTTCTTTCTTCCATATGCCGCCGTCCAGCCCGAAACCGCTAAAGCTCATCATCTTATTGGGGTAAATTCCGAGATTACCCATATGGAAAATACAGGGGTAATGGATATACCATTTATTCCCCACATTTGAACTGTCGGTTTTTTCCTTGAGCTCAAATTTTACCATGCCCGGCTTCCAGTTATTATTTCTTGACTCGATGACCACGGCTGCATAGGTGCGCCATGAATTTGGGCTTTTGATCACCGCTACTTTGTAGACAGAATCGTATTCGTAGTAGACACCTTCCACACCCTTGCTTTTCTTTATTTCTTTGATCAACTCAGGAGTAACCGTTACTATTTCGGCATTTTTTATCCGGTCTCTCAGAATTTCGCTGTCGTCGCCCATCAGCGGGTTGCTGGCCATCTGGATATGGTTGTCCTTGAAATATTTCAGCCATTCCTTCATGAACATCATGCAGTAAGTAGCATTCTTTTCACTGTCGGCCTTAGCCTCGTATTCTGTAGTAAATTGTTTGTAATTGATGCCCTTGTATTCAGGGGTTTTGTCGGTGTAGCCCGGGTAGTTTTTTTCTATATAGGTTCTTAAAAAGGAAAACTCGCTGCCGCAATTACATGTTTGCGCCGGAGCAGCACACGATATGAACAGGCAAGAGCATAAAGCTGAAAAAAGACGTATCACTGAGGCCATAGTTGACTTTGAAGGGATAAAAATACGGTTTGAAACGGGAATACGTAATTAATCAAAGTTGTGTGTATAAAAAATTTTCACGCAAAGGCCACCGCCGATGGCGGGACAGGCGCAAAGGCGCGGCTCTCATGTGACTTTTTTAAGGTCGCAAAGGTATTTTCCAATCTATATTTTGAAGGGTAATAAAGTAACGTAACGCAGCAAAGGATCAGGGCACTAGTCCATATTTTTCAATAAATGCATTACGTTGCTCCGGGAATAAAGTAACGCCGAATTCTGTATGCAGATCGGCAGAACGTTTGGCAATGCCGGGATCGGCGGCAGTAAGATTATTTTTTATCATATCGGGAAGTATACCATTGAACAGTTCTTCGAGATACTCATCAAAGTTCTGGTTGCAGTATATCTCAAAGGTACGCAAAGGTTTATCTGATGCATTCCAGAAGGTGTGCATCATGCCGTGCGGGCGTAAATAAAAACCTCCGGTATTTATTTCTGTAACAATATCACCTACCAGCATACCCATGGTGCCCTCCAGCAAAAAACCGATCTCATCGAGGTGTTTATGGATGTGAGGAGCAGGCCCCATCCTTTTGCCCGCCATCACCAACTCCACGCAACTAAACTGGTAATTTGTTTCCGAGCTTTTCACCAACCGGCGCATATTCATTCCCCGAGGGCCGATCTCTAAAGGTTCAGCAGGTGGTTGTATAAGCAGTGGCATTAATACCTGGCCAGGGTTGCCCGGTGTTTCGCGATTGATACATTTTACCATAACGATCAATTTTAAGAATGGATAAAAAAGTGCTTGTAATTTCAATATTAATAAAATAGCATCGAAAATTCAAATATGGTACTATTGATAAGGCTGGAACTGCTAACTGGCACGCATCTGCCAAAATAAAAGACACGAGTACCTATGCGGGTACTCGTGTCGGACAGTAGTAGCTAATACTACTGTTTATTGTTTGTTGTTACGTTCAGGAGGGAACCTTAAAAACGGGCACTCCATCACCATGTACCCATATTTCGACCTGTACTCATAGCACGGCGGGCAGGAAGGGTCTTCCAATGAGGTATATTCCGATTTTGGGAATACTTGCTTTGCTCCTTTGGGCATGTTGGGAGACCTCAGGCATACAGCCGGGTAGTTGCCGGAATAAGCATGTTGTGTCTGGGCTTCTATGGTATTAGTTTCTACTTTTGCTGCAGCATCAAGACTATTGGCGTTATAAGGAACCCTTATCGCTTCAGTTGTAGCTACTTCCTTGTTGCCATGTTCCGGAGGGAATCTTAAATACGGGCATTCCATAACCATGTACCCATATTTCGACCTGTACTCATAGCAGGGGGCGCAAGATGGGTCTTCAAGTGGAGTATAGGCTGTTTTTGGAAATACAGGCACTGCCCTTGCAGGCATATTGGGGAAAGATTTACATACAGCCTTATCAGTAGATTGTGCATACGCGCCTATCGTGGTGATGCACAACAGCAACATTAACAGTGACTTTTTCATATAATTGATTTTTGAGGTTAACTAAATCTTTGTTGCTATGAGGTATAAAATTTCCGTGCCAAGGAGTGTTAAGACAGTCCGAAAAGAGATATTTATTAATATTTATCATCTATAATCCGGCCGACAGGTTATCTAACTAATATTTTTAATCCAATTTTCCATCACTAATCCCATTTTTTCGCATTATTTCCGTATCTTCGCCGTTCTAAAAAAAATATTTATTTAAAATTTTGATGCAAATGGCTCAAGTTACAGATGAAAAGAAGGCAAACATTTTCAAAACTTACGGTGGGAAAGAAACCAACACCGGCTCCATTGAAGGGCAGATAGCGATGCTTACGGAGCGTATCAATCATATCTCGGACCACCTGAAGAGTAATAAAAAAGATTTCTCCAGCAACCGTGGATTAATGCAAATGGTAGGACGCCGCAAGCGTTTGTTGCAATACCTCAGCCACAACAACCTCCAGTCTTACCGCGGGCTGATCGAAAAGCTTGGGTTACGTAAGTAAGCACCACCCACACAGCTATTCCCAACTGGTTCGGTTGGGAATTGTTTTTTTATGACCAATTAAATAATGATGTATGACTCCAAAACCAATTTCCGTATCGCTGAGATCAGCCGACGGACGTGAAATATCTATAGAAACGGGCAGGATGGCCCGCCAGGCCGATGGCGCCGTTGTAGTGCGCTCAGGCAATTGTATGATACTGGCTACTGTTGTAGCCAACCTGGAACCTAAACCAGGACAATCTTTCTTCCCGCTAAGTGTTGACTACCAGGAAAAATTCGCATCAGCAGGCCGCATACCCGGTTCATTCTTCAAGCGAGAAGCACGCCTTAATGATTACGAAATACTTACCTCACGCCTTATTGACCGCGCACTGCGCCCGCTGTTCCCGGATGATTACCTGTGCGAAGTGCAGGTGCTGGTAACGCTCATTTCT
>Ga0207079_1112_pt1 | contig 12312 bp, 12 predicted proteins | sample Alteio_BWMinHeat_61_FD_153525 | JGI IMG/M metagenome (GOLD analysis project Ga0207079, IMG submission 153525) | Enriched cells from forest soil in Barre Woods Harvard Forest LTER site, Petersham, Massachusetts, United States -... | ecosystem: Environmental > Terrestrial > Soil > Temperate forest >...
ATATATTTAGTAATCGGCAATGGAAAATATGCAGCAGGGTTATATGGAAGCAATATAAGTGCTTATACAATAGAAAAAGGAAAGCTAAACGATAGCATTAAAATTTTCAAAACACCAACAAAAACTCTTAATTATATTTCGTTCGAATACGAATCAAATGCAGCGATAAACAGGGGGAAGAATATTGATTATCCACATTTTAAGATCAGCCGTGATAAACAAATACTTTATGTTCCTGTAATCAAGGGCAATGATGAAATAACCGGAAAATTCCTCGTTTACAAATTCGACGGCAACAATTATGTTTTTGATAAGAATGCGAAATAATATCATCACCAAAATCACAACCTTTTCTTCCAGTGAACATCAGGATTTTGGTAATCACACGATAGGGAATGCACCAGTACGCATTTATTTGCAGCATCTATTGAATAATGGATAGCATATGGGAACTTTTCAATTCGCGCAAAGCGAATATCATCGTAACGGACAGAGCGATAACCTGGATTTTTCTTTATTAGATTTAATTGTTTCTTTGTTGCTACTCTAAATCGTAAACCTGCAGTTTTAGATTTGGCATTATAATAGGCAATTGCATTTTCGAGTTCATTAACAAAGTGAGGGTGAAATCTAAGATGGTAAAGTGCCATTAGTCCTTATTAAGCATATTGAAAACAACTTCTTCATCTACAAGGATAGACGGGTTTTTCTCAATTTCTTTTACACGTTTACGAACTTCTTTTTTTTGCCATTCAGGGATAACCTCTTTTTTATCATCCAACAGTTCTACAGCCTTCATTTTTTGAAGGTCTTCTATTACCGCTGCCGCATAATCTTTTTTGATACGGATATGATATGTCGCTGGCATTAGCGTGATTTTATGTAAAGGTACTGAAATTTTATTATTTTCAATGTTTACACAAGGTTGAGTATGATTCCCTTTTAAACATTATGTTTTTGATAAGAATTTAAAATAATAATATAGCCTACATTTGAGTTAATTAAAAACATGCGTAAAGGGTTGAATATATTGAAGTGGGGGGTATTGGCTGTCCTGGCTGTGGCTGGCAATAATGTTTTTGCGCAGGCAACTGTATCGCAGGCGAGGCAGTATGCAGCCGGTAAGAGTTATGATAAGGCCATAGATCAGTATACCGAATTATATGGACTTTCTCCCGACTCTGTTTATACCGAATACCTCCATACACTCATTGAAGCAAAAAAATACAAGCAGGCCGAACAGCTGGTGGAGAAGCAAACGACGCTAAGGTTTAATCCTTTATTAGATATAGACCTTGGAAGTGTATTTTTTTATGAAGGGAGATATGACAAGGCTGCGACCCAATTTGATGGTGTTTTGCAAAAGATAAATGGCGATGTCATATTTACCGAGCGGATAGTAAAAGCATTTCTTGATGCGGGCCTTGAAGAATATGCCATAGCAGCCTATGACAAAACAGGGCGGCTGAATGGGGCTCCATTTTATTTTAGCAACCAACAGGCTAAGTTATATACAAAGTGCGGCAGCCTGGATAAGGCTATTGATCAGTTGCTGATACCCATACCGGGGCAGGGCCTTAACTTGGAGAGCGTAAAAGCAACTATGCTTGAAATGCTTGGCAATGACCCTGCGAAGCTGCAGCAAATGCAAAGATCGCTGGTGGTAAAGATCAATGAACAGCCGGACAATGTTTATTATGTACAACTCCTGACGTGGATATTCACCCAGAAAAATGACTGGGATGGTGCATTGATACAAATGGAGGCCGTTGACGAACGTTATCATGAAAATGGCAACCATCTTTTTGAATTGGCAAGGACAGCCACTGCGGCAAAACAATATGAAACTGCGCTGAAAGCATACGATGATATCATTGTAAAAGGGAAGGGCACCCCATACTATGTATTGTCAAAAAGTGAGCGGTTGACAGTAGCGTTTAGCCAATTAAATGACAAACCCGTTTATACGCAACAGGGTGCAGACAGTGTTGTAAAACTATATGACAGTTTCCTTGTAGAGTTTCCCAAATATTATGGCATGAAAACAGGGTCAGACCTGGCGATGTTATTAGCGCAGTACGACAATAATGTGCCTGCTGCCATCGAAGTGCTGAATAGGGGACTTGCCGACCCTGATATAAAGAGAGAAATGTCAGGCAAATTCAAGTTGCAATTGGGAGATTATTATTTGCTCCAGGGCAAAATATGGGATGCATCCCTTATATACAGCCAGGTAGATAAAGAATTTAAACAGGATGCCATGGGCGAGGATGCCAGGTTCCGGAATGCGAAACTGGCGTATTACCGTGGCGATTTCGACTGGGCGCAACACCAGCTAACCATATTGAAATCAGCTACGTCGGACTTGATATCCAATGATGCTATATACCTTTCTGTGCTGATCACCGAAAATGTGGAAGACAGTAATTTGGTGCCGCTGCAGCGTTTTGCCTATGCCGGGCTGCTTGTGTTTCAGAACAAGGACAAAGAAGCTGAAGTATTGCTGGACAGTATCAATAAAGCATTTCCCAAGCACCCGCTCAATGATGATATACTGATGGTACGGGCGGATATGGCCAGGAAGCATCATGATTATGAAAAAGCGCTTGGGTATTTAAAAACAATCTACGAACAATACGGCAAGGACGTGCTGGGCGATGATGCAGTATTCAAAATGGCTGATATTTACCAACACGACCTGCACCAGAATGATAAGGCGAAACAATACTACGAGCAGCTGATCATAGACTACCAGGGGAGCACATATGTGCAAATTGCCCGCCAGCGGCTCGCAGAATTGAACAATACGTCTTTGCCGTAATTGGCAACGCTAAAAATAAAAGCCACACTTTTATTACTTTTACTGCGCTGGTCTAAGTAATTGCTGGTATCGTTATATATATGCACTCACTCATTATCTTCGCTTCAGGTACTGGCACAAATGCCAATGCAATTATTGAGCACTTTAAAAAAAACGGGAAAGCAAAAGTTTCGCTGATCGTTAGTAATAAGGCCGATGCGGGCGTGCTGGATATTGCCAGGAGGGAAGAGATACCATTCCTGATTATAGACAAACACACCCTTAAGGAAACTTTGCTTATTGAGCAGATGAAAGAATACAATCCATCTCTTATTGTACTTGCCGGTTTTTTGTGGAAGGTGCCGGAAACGATTATCAATGCATTTCCTGCATGTATCATCAATATACATCCGGCACTCTTACCGGGATATGGAGGTAAGGGAATGTATGGGCACCACGTGCATGACGCAGTTTTAGCTGCTAAAGACAAAGAGTCGGGGATAACGATACATTATGTGAATAAAGCGTATGACGATGGAAATATTATCCTGCAGGCAAGGTGTAAAGTGAAGCAGGCAGATAACGCCAACCAACTAGCCACACGCATACATAAGCTGGAACACTTTTACTATCCCAGGGTCATCGAGTTCTTACTCAAAGGGTAGTGATCGGTATCATTTCACTCAATGTTATCCTGCACATGTGGTAGGATGTTTTATAAATTGTAATTATTTATTGTATTTTTAGTGTGATGAAAAGGATATTATTTGCCTTGCTCCTTTTGTTGCCCTTCCTTGCTCCGGCCCAACAGTTGGGGCATAGTATTCCCTTTATTAGCAAAGACAGTATAGAAAATGGGAACACTAGTACATACTACGATCCTGACCGTAACTGGCTTTTCCATGTAGGGGATGACCTTTCTATGGCAGATACTGGGTATAATGACAGCCAGTGGGACACTGTGTATTCAGGTATTAGGTTCAGCAGTAACCCTAAACACAGAGCAGACACATTCAGCAGCATTGGCTGGTTCAGGTTTCATTTCATAACAGATACCAGTATTGTTGGGATGTCATTAGCATTCAGGGTCAGCCAATATGGTGCATCAGAAATATACCTTGATGGCAAAAAACTGGTTTCCTATGGTACTATTAAAGGGAAAGACAGCACCATCTATTACGACCCCCAGTGGTTGCCTTTTACTTTCGCTATACCAACGGCAGGTAAGCATGTCCTTGCTGTACGATACGCCAACTATAATGCCCGGCTATACTTTGAGCGGAACCACAGGGATCTTGCCGGTTTTAAAATGAGCATTAGTACGGCAAAAAATGCCATTGCAAATGAGCATTTTCAATCAATTGTTATGCCATTTATTTGCGCTCTTTTGATCGGTTTTTTTGTTGCTTTCTCTATAGCCCATTTGTTTTTGTATTTCTTTTATCGTTCGTCGCCGTCCAATTTATATTTTAGTATTTTCTCCCTTTGCCTTGCCTGTATATTTGTGATGACTTTTTTAAACAGGTTTTCCACTAATCCTAAAACTGAAATTTTAGATTCTTTTATTTCCTTCATTGTGCTGTCTATAGGGTGTATTTCCTTTAGTGGGTTTACTAACAGTTTGTTCAGCATTAAAAAAACGAGGTTCAAGATTGTTGCTGTCGTTTGTGCACTTGCGCCAATTGTCCTAATAGTTAATGGCACGGTCGGTTTTTTCTTGTCTATGGCCATGATGATATTTGTTTTTGTTGAAGCAACAATTATCACTATATCTGCTATTTATAGGAAAGTAAAAGGGGCAAGAATTATAGGTGCCGGCATCCTTTTCTTCACACTATTTTTTTTATTTAACATCGTGTTTGCGTCCGTGCCCGGGAACCATGATATAACAGATGACACACTAGCGGGGAAAATCTACATGGTGTTTGCTGCTGCTGCTATCATATGTATACCCATTTTCATGTCGCTATATCTGGCCTGGCATTACGCCTATATAAACAGGAACCTGAAAAATCAGTTACAACGGGTGGAATTGCTATCAAAGCAGGCAATGGAGCAGCAATTGGAGAAGAAAAGGATGCTGGAGGGGCAGAAAGTAATGCTGGAGCAGGAAGTAGCTGCACGAACTACAGAAGTGGTAACACAGAAAGACAAAATAGAAAAACAGCACGAAGAGCTGAAAGCAGAAAAAAAGAAATCGGACGACCTGCTGCTGAATATATTGCCTGCGGAGGTTGCAGAAGAACTGAAGGAGAAAGGCCACTCCCAGGCACGGCTGTTTAATGATGTGACCGTGTTATTCACTGATTTCGTCGACTTTACCAATGCCGGAGAAAGAATGTCGCCTGATGAACTGGTTAATGAGTTACATACTTGTTTTAAGACGTTTGACGATATCAGTTCGAAATACGGTATAGAAAAAATAAAAACCATTGGCGATGCCTACCTTGCCGTATGTGGCCTCCCTGAACCAACGAAAGACCACGCAGAAAAAGTGGCGTCAGCAGCAATAGAGATCGTACAGTTTATGACGGAAAGAAGGCAGCAACTAGGCGATAAGACCTTTGAGGTGAGAGTGGGCATTCACAGCGGCAGTGTGGTGGCCGGAATTGTAGGCGTTAAGAAATTTGCTTACGATATTTGGGGCGATACGGTAAATACGGCTGCGAGGCTGGAACAAAGCAGTGAACCCGGGAAGATCAATATATCGCAAACTACTTACGATCTGATACAAAGTAAGTTTACCTGCACGTACCGCGGTAAGATACAAGCCAAGAACAAGGGTGACCTGAGCATGTACTTTATTGATAAGGCTGTCGGGCAGTAAATAAAAAACCGCCTACAGGATGCAAGCGGTCATAAAAATATATTATATCTAATCTCTTATGGTGCAATGGCGTAAGAAATATTGCATTTGTCTTCTCCATCAGTCCTGATAAGAGTAAGATGGTTTGTTTCCACCATAGGTACTATATACTTTGCAGTAGTATTGGTTTTGTGTTTCTTAAGTGTAAGTACCACGTTGCCTACTTCGTCTGAGGTAAGTGAATAAGTGCCGGTTTCCCTTGGGTTATCACTCATATCGCGGTTATATTTCACGTATGTGCCGTAATTGATGTTGTTCGCATTGCTTACCGTGAGTTGCAGGGTCATAAAATAACGGATCTGGTGTGTTTCAGAACCAATTTTATCCGGGCATTTCATAGCTACGAAATACCATGTTTTGTCAAGGAGCTCATATCTGTTGATAGGCTGGGTATTATCAGGAGGCCTGTTCAACAGCGGTATTTGTGCGAAAGCGCAGGCGGGTAATACTACCACCAGGCACATAAGAAGTATTCTTTTGAGCATATTTTTTGTCATAAAAATTAGTTCTTCGGAGTAAAAGTAATAAATACTCTGATTAAATTCCATAATGGCATCGAAAAATAGTCAATATTGTTTAAGTATGCTAATAACTACTGCCGAAAGTTTATAAATCACTTGTAAAACAATAAAGCCAGTAATTATTAAATATTTATTAATAAGATTGTAAGGCTACCTATTCTTCTTCATTGTGGAGCGTCTCCACCTTAGAGCCAAAGAAATTTAAAAAGAGCACAATGAATGCAACGACCATTACTGCTTGTATGCACACGACCAATTTTCCAAGGCCGGTTATTGGGTGAAAGTCGCCATAGCCGATTGTTGTGGATGTAACCACGCTGAAATAGATATAATCAAATATAGAAGCAGGTGCGTTTCCCAGTAGGTGCAGACCGGCATACACAACGGCAAAGCATAAAGAAATTTCCATGTAATTAAGGAATAGCATAAGTATGTTTCTCCGGTAAGACCGTGGCTTTACAAACATATCTGCGACAAATATGAGGGAAGATACATAGCATATGGTCTCCAGCAGTAAATAGGAAGAGATGATAACGGTGATCTTATACCTGTAAAGGCCGCTATACAAAAAGAAAACCGGGAGGCAGGTTTTGAACAATACATAAAACTCAATGGCTACATTTCTTCTGATCAGCCCGTATTTTCCAAAAAAATTTCTTACATGGATGCCCGGAAAAATAAATTGTACAGCAACAAGAAATAACCTGAGCAACTTCTCAAAGCCAATGTCATGGTGCCGTTCATTATTCCAGATCCTCAGGAAATTCTTCCTATGCGATTGGTATGCTGAATACCTGATCAGCTTATTATATTCCGGGTTCCCAAAAAATAATTTGTATAGAAAACGTTTCATGTTATAACAAAGATAACACGTGAAGCATTGTAAAAATATTTTAAAGGATAGTTTTATTGCAAATAATTATCTTGTGTTTTTAAGGGCATAATTATCATGAACAAATCGAGGTTAGAAGCATTCAGTGATGGGGTCTTTGCCATCATCATCACCATCATGGTATTGGAACTGAAAATCCCGAAAGGAACTGATATGCAAACAATCAGGGCGCTTGCACCGCAATTTTACTGCTACCTGCTCAGTTTCGCATTGGTAGGTATTTATTGGGTAAACCATCATCATCTGGTGCATACCGCACGGAGAGTAAGTGCGGGTATATTGTGGGGCAACATACACCTGTTGTTTTGGCTGTCATTAATACCTTTTGTTACCGGCTGGATGAGCGAGAATAGTTTTGACAAAATTGCTGTTGCTGTATATGGGGGGTTAATGCTGGTGTGCGGCTTAGCTTATACCATCCTGAACATAGCAATAAAAAAAACGCATAAAGAAACAACTGAATTAACCAGAGCTTTGGAAAAAAGCGACCCGAAGGCTATGTTGTCAACCTTACTCTATACTTCTTCTATCCCGATTGCTTTGTTTGTAAACGCGTGGATATCTGAAGCAATATTTTTACTGGTGGCTATCATTTGGATGATACCAAGCAAAGCCATTGAGCAGGCTTTGGAAAATGAGCATAAGTAAATAATAGTATTTATTGCTTAATCTGGACAAAAGATCTTTCCACGAAATAAACTTATGTAATGTTTTATAGAAAAGATTTAATTCACAGTTCATATTTTATTAAAAATAAAAAAAATTTAAAAAAATCTCCAACCATTTCGCCCTTAATGTTTGTCTTTAAAGCAAAGCATCAGTCATGAAACAGAATTACTTTAGTCAGTTCAGCAATTTATTAAGGCAATTATCCCTGGCCACTATAGTCTTTACTTCTATTCAAGCCTCGGCGCAGACCATTTCCTGGATAAAAGAAGCCGGAGACAACAATAGGTTCACTTGGGCACAAGGGGTCTCCATAGATCATCACCATAACGAGATCATCAGTGGTTTCCAGAACGGCAACACACATTTTGGCAGCACCATTCTTCCATTTTATGGCAACTTTGATGCATACCTTGCCAAGTATGACTCCAGCGGCATCTTGCTTTGGGTTAACGACATTGGTGGCACAGATGATGACAAGGCATACCGCACTGTGATCGACGACAGTGATAATATATACATAGTGGGCGGCTTTGTGAGCAACCACTTGCGGTTCTCTTCTACAGATTCTATGGCCATCACGTCCGCAGGTAATCAGAATTTTTTCCTCGCCAAGTATGATAAGAACGGCAATTTTCTCTGGTCAAGGAATGGTGGCAAAGCAACTCCTGCTTCTTATGCATGCTATGCCAAAGCTGTTACCATTGACCCATCCGGCAATGTGATCATTGGCGGTTATTACTCAGCCTCCATGCTCATAGCAGGCACTACAACCACGCTGCCTGGTACCAGTGGCACCGTAGGTGTGTTCGTTATCAAATACGCGCCTAACGGTACTTTGATATGGGCCGACAATGTTTTGTCGATAGCCAACTGTGCCATAAATGCAATCGCATGTGATAATGCAGGCAATATTTTCGTTACCGGTAAAAACGACGACTATATGTTTACCCCCGCAGACACTATAGTAAAGACAAACCCAGGCGATCACATGTTTCTCTTTAAATATAATTCCTCTGGTGTGCTGCAATGGGCAGATACCTTGGGCAAAATGTTATGGACCGGCTCAACAGATAACACAATAACCAGCGGCAATGATCTTGCTGTTGATAACTTAGGGAATATTTACGTAGCCGGCAACTGGCTGGATACCGAATATCTTGTCTATGATACTGTTCTGAGTATGTATGTTCCTTTTTACAGGCAATATGGTTTCCTGGCAAAGTACAGTAACAGCGGTGCACAGACATGGATGCAAAAATTCGGAGGTGATAACATTTTATACCAGGGATCAATTGAAGAAAGCGACCAGGCGAATGGTGTAGCGCTCGATGCAAATGGCTACCCATATGTGGTGGGTGATTTTGTATCAAACACTACATTTGGTGGGCTGTCTATGACGTTGCCAACATTTGGTACCGGCTTCATAGGAAAGTTTGATCCGGCTACCGGAAATGCCATTTGGATAAAAACGGGCGGTGGCCTGAACGGCAACCAGTCGCTCAACATTACTATAGACCAGAACGGGGGAGATATAGCAACAACAGGCGTTTTCCAGAATTTTGTAAATTTTGATGCCATTACCGTTAATTCCACCTCTACTGTCATGACGTACCAGGATATTTATTTGACCCGGCATATCAATCCCGTAACCAGCGGCGCATTAAGCATTGCTCCGATAAACAATATTCCTTACACCATATATCCTAACCCTGCCGCTGCGTATATCAATATTGACCTGCCTGACGGGGTATATCACAAGGTGCTTATCACAAATCTCCGTGGCCAAACAGTTTTAACAACTGATACCAATAACCCCTCATTGCAAATAGATATTCAGTCGTTAAAACCCGGCAACTATACTATTAGCGTTGTAGACCAACACAATGTTATGGTAAGCAGCAAGCTCGTGAAATTATAATGATTTTGATGCTCTATAAAAGTGTGGATGAAAAGCCAACGATTAAGGGCCTGCTTATATTATGCCTTCTACAAAATACATTCCGAGCAGGCCCTTATTCTTTGCTTCTATTTCCCCGCGGTAGCTGCAAATGAATTTATTTTTGATCAGCTCATAAGTGATTTGCGAAATATTTATTTTACCCGGCAGGCTGTTTTTGCTCCATTCTTGCCGCAACATTTACCGTGTCTCCCCAAATATCGTAGGCGAATTTTTTCACACCTACTATTCCTGCGACCACGCTACCTGAATGAATACCAATACGAACTTCAAAAGTTTTATCTCCAAGCTGCGCCTTCCTTTGCTGCATAAAATCGTTTATGTGTATGGCAGCATGAGTTATGTGCTCTGCGTGTAAAACATTTGGGACAGGTAGCCCGGATACCACGAGGTAGGCATCTCCCACTGTTTTTATTTTTTCGGTGTTATAGCCGTCAATAATATTATCAAAAGCTTTGAAGCAGATATGCAATTCATTGATCAGTTCCTTTGGCGGCATCTTTTCTCCCATGCCGGTAAAATTTACAAAATCTGCAAACAGTACGGTCACGTTATCAAAACTCTTTGCCTCGGAAGTCCCTTTTTCTTTGAGCTCGTCAGCAACTTCTGCGGGTAATATATTCAGCAATAAGTCTTCAGACCGTTTCTTTTCACCGGATAAAAGAATGTTTGATCTTTTTTGTAAAGAATAGTTTCTGTAGACAAACAAAATAACCAACAGCAGCAGCATTATACCAGCTATAAAAAAAATACGTTCGTTTCGTTTTTTGGCAATGTCCAGCTTATCTATTTGTATTTGTTTGTCCTTCAGGTCCAATTCTCTTTTTGTATCCAGCCTGGCTATGTTCTCTTTGTTTTGTTCAGAAAAAACAGAATCTTTATTGATCATGTATAATTTATGCGCCTGTAAAGCGTTTTTATCGTCGCCTGATAATTCCAATGCTTCTGAAAGATCGTGATAATCCTGTGACAGGTCTTTAATATTGCCGATATCTCTATGAATTAGTAGCAGCCCAGGATAGATAGTTAATTGCTTTTTTAAGATTTTCCTGTTTTGTACCACTTATATCTTTGCCTTTTGCTGCTTCAGTGGTATTAGTGGCAGCGGCAAGGTAGTTTCTACCTATGTTTTCTAATTTTTCGGCTATGCCAGCCTTATTACCAAGATCTTCATCAATTTTTAAACTTTTTTCCAGGTATTGCAGTGCTTTTGGATAATCGTGGAGGTTACTGTATACAACGCCCAGGTAGCAGAGTACTTTTGAAAGGACACCTTTATTGCCCATTTCTTCACATATTTTCATGGACTGCAACTGGTATTCAAGTGCCTGTTGGTAATTTTTTTCTTCCTGGTAAATGAGCCCGATGTTTGATAAGCCTATTGCTATACAATTCTTATCATTTAGTTGCTCATACATTTTCAGTGCTTTCGTATGATACTCGAGTGCCTTTGTGAAATCTCCCTGGTCATCGTAAATGAGCCCTATATTAGTAAGGGTCCTTGCAATGCTTGGCTTGTTGTTTATATCCTCATATATTTTCAATCCTTTAAAACCATAATCAAGCGCCTGGATATAGTCGCTTTGGTCTATAAACAATATGCACATATTGACATACACTGCTGCAATTCCTGCTTTGTTACCTATGCCTTCATTTATTTTTAAAGCACGCTGATAGTTTTCGAGCGCTTTTTGGTAATCTGTTTTATACCTGTAGTTAACCCCTACGGCCACGATTGCACTTGCCATTCCTCTTGGCCAGTTCAGTTTCTCAGCAAGTGTTGCTGATTGCTGGCCATATTTTATGCCGTCGTCAGGGTTATACGCCCACATCATCCCTGCAATTTTGTTTAGGATCAGCACTTTATTAGTATCCTCCCGTGCTGCAGGCAATACTTGTAAGAGAGAATCAATGAGTGCTTGCCCCTGCTTTTGGGCAGATGAGATGAAAGGAAGCAGTAATAATATAAAACCAAGAAGACGTTTCATGAAAAATAATTACAATAAAAGTAATTATATAAGCCAATATTACAAGGTATATAGATGAGCGACTTATAAATGGCTTTCAATCAACCGCCCCAACTCTCTCTGTCCAAACTCCTGTACTGTATGGCTTCAGCAAGGTGTTCACTACCAGCGAGGTCAGCTGGTGGCTTACTTTTAAGATGCGGTCATATGCTCGGGCAGAAAGATTTAGCCGGTCCATCGCGGTCTTTAATAGGTTTTGCCCTACAGTGCACCCCGAATCGAACATTTTCCTTCAATAATTCAGTTTTTGGGTTATAACCCTTTCGCTATTGAAGGCAGCGGACTTGGTGCGCGAATTTACCAGTACCGAGCCGAAAATGGACTGAGTTATCGGAATCTTGCAAAACTTACTGGATTAGATCCCGGTTCGCTGGAACGATGGGAAAAAGGTAGCCAGAAATCGCTACCAAGATCACAAAAACGACTTGAACAATTTTTAATCTCTAAAGAGCTTTCTTAATGAAAGCTCTTTCATTTTTGTCTGATTTTTTGGTAGTCGAAAATGGGGATACTTACATCTGTTTTCTATGTCTTTAATCGTTTTTAGACGGTATTATTTTAGAATAACTACCGTCTTTTA
>Ga0207079_1113_pt1 | contig 12210 bp, 11 predicted proteins | sample Alteio_BWMinHeat_61_FD_153525 | JGI IMG/M metagenome (GOLD analysis project Ga0207079, IMG submission 153525) | Enriched cells from forest soil in Barre Woods Harvard Forest LTER site, Petersham, Massachusetts, United States -... | ecosystem: Environmental > Terrestrial > Soil > Temperate forest >...
CTATTGCTTTGATTTGAGCGATTCTCTTCTTGGCTCGTTTGATTCCAAAAATCGTAGTTCCAGAGAGCAGCAACATCATCCCACCGACTGTACATAAAGCGACAAAGGCTGTTTCTTGCTTTGTCGGAAGAAAGAATGCCACGGCTCCAACAATCAAGATCGCTCCGACAACGAGGAGACCGTACAGGAGCGGAAAGATCCAATGTTTGTCCAATGGCCCCTTCATGTTTCGTATTACATCAGGAGTCTTTTTGGCCACGGTCTTTGATGCAAGCCAGTAGTACAGGCTAAGGTCGTTCAGGCTAGGAACTTTATTGTCCCGCATGTTCCAGCGGGTGATTTGGTTTCCACTTGCCCGAGTCACTCGGAAGATTTTCGCGCGTCCATTTTGCACCAAGGGGCCAAGGAAGAGCTCAGAATAGGGTACAATAAGGGTCGTTCCCGTCCTGCCAATGATATTGATGGAATCTTCATAGAACTCGAATCTCTTGCCCCGGAAAAAGTTCCAGCCAAAAGACGCGGGAAAGATCAACAGCACTAAAACGATCTGGAAGAAACCTGCTGAACTATTCGTGCACCCACCGGGAGTAGGATTCGGCGGACACGTGGTCATTGCCGTGTAGTTTAACGCAAAGTAATACAGCAGAGGGAAGACTATGACGGAGGAAACGACAAATCCGATGAGACCTGCTCTTCGAGAATCCTGAACGAAGATTGGTGTCGTCATATCAAGAACACAGATAGAAATGTTCTAAGTAGCCTCGTTCCTAGGATGCCTTAAACAAAGGTTGAGAATGCAGACTAGAGAGTTGAGATCTAGAGGACCTCCTCACTTTCAAGGGCAACCTACGACTTGTGCTCGCTCCAATGTATAGGTGTGAATTATCGTCTTCGTATTTCCAAAGTAAGCGTTCAGAGTCAGCGTCATGTTTCCCGCATGGGGTAATTGAGAGCAATCAAGCAGGGGAATTTCACCACTCGGAGGGAAAAAGTTGCAGACCATTGACTGGTTGGTCTGGATCCCGTAGCCGCAAATCCCAGCGTCTTGTCCGTCAATGGAAGAGTAGATCTGAATCAAAGATGGCGGAGATGTGGTGGTGATGTTTGCCATCACATGTACGGATCCATTGATCCCGACCAAATGCACATTGGACGCAGCGCGCGCGCTATCGAAGAGGAGTCAATTACCGCGCGCTCTCGGAATGCTCAAAGTCTCCTTTACTGCGGCGCACAAAGTCCTGTTGGACTCGAACCAGCGCTATTGAGACTGCATTCATCGAGAGAATAGGCGTTGGCGGTTCCGGCGGTGCCTGTGCCAGTGGTAGGGTCGTAGTAGCCGAAACCGGAGTTGCTATTTGCCGTGTTGGATGTTAGAGTGTTGGATGATCCGCCCATGTCGAAGCCATCTTGGTCGTTGCCGTTGGCGGTGTTTGAATTGAGGATAATGGATGTGCCAGAAATGGTGAAGCCAACCCCCACGTTAGAGTTTGCCGTGTTTGAATTCAAAGTATTGGATGAGCCACCGATGTCGAATCCATAGGCAACCGTGCTATCAATGCCATACAGGTTGTTAGCGGTGTTCGAAGTCAAGGTGTTCGATGAGCCAGAAATAACAAACCCTTCGCTACCGCTACCACTCGCAATGTTCCTCTTGAGAACGTTACCTGAAGAGCCGGAAAGTATGAAGCCTTGGTACAAGGCAGAGCCTGTATTCCCCGTGAGCGTATTTGCATTAGAGTTGACAAAATAGAATCCAACACCGTCGTTTACTGCAGAATTCCTAGTGAAAGTGTTGCCGTTAGAGCTAACAAGATAGAAACCCGCAATATCCAAAATGACTCCCGGATTGACTTTGTTATTGGTGAAGGTGTTGCTAGAAGAGCTGGTAAGGTGGAAGCCGTAGTTGACGTTATTGTTGGCCGTATTTCCGATCAATTTGTTGCTCGAAGAACCTGTTAGCAAAAAGCCGGATGCGAATCCTGTAATGATGCAGTTCTCGACTGTTACCTTTGACTTACCAGAGAGAAAAATTCCAACTCGAACACCTGTGGTGCTGCTTATCGTATGCCCGGCACAGTTGAGGACAATTCCGTTATGACCTATGACGAGTCCATTGCCTGGGCAGGGGCCGATGTTAGTTTTCAAGGTAGTCGAGACATTAAGGATGCTTCCGCATCCAATCGTCGTCGCGGTTACAGGGACAAGCGGAAAGACCAGCGTTGAACCCAGAATGATCGCGAGAAGCAGGATTGGGTGGCGGATTTTCGGCAATTTCTAATTCCTAGTGTCGACAAGACCGGCTTCCGTATCTTATGTGTTTATGGAAATTTGCCCCATCAGACATTAGGTCATGTCAAAAAAAATCGGATAGGGTGGTCTTCCAACGTTATAGCGTGGTTTCCCTCAAAGGAAGTTGAAGCGTTATAGCGGTCTTCGCCGCGACAAACTCCCATAAAGCGCACATAGGTTAGTGCTCAGATGACTACCACATAAAAAAGGAGTGAAGGTAGGGAACGGGCGTTACCGATGAAATAATTTTATGTTTATAGGATTTTAGGGCAGTTTTCTTATAAAGCTCGTAAGTACTATATCGATTTTCGAACTAGCCCCCTTAAATACGTTCGGAATTCGAGACTCCGAAAGATTTCGAAGTGATTAACCTATACGGGTTCCTTCCCCCGTTAATAGTTTTTTCTTTACGAACGGCCTCTTCGGTTTCAAGCTTCGATTACAGCCGGATCGTCCTAAACCTCGAGAATCTCTAATGTCGATAAAGTATCTCCCCCTTGCAGTAATCCCCTTACTCATGGTATCTCTCATTGCCGGTTCGTCCCTCGCGTTTTCAAATTCGAATTCACCATCGACACCTACCCCGATAGACTACTCTTCTAACATTTCCAAATTGGTTAATTGGTACATCGCTCCGCGATTTATTCCGTACGTGAACCTAATCGCCCAGGGTACTCCGGGAACGAACAATACTCTCACTGACTTAGGCGTCATACACTATGAGAACGGCGCCGTCGCACCTAACCTCACTGAGGATCACAAGTTCGAAGTTGCATGTTGTTCTTGGCCCGCCGGATGGGGCCTTTATGATAATCCCCCGATCGAAGATCCTAACATGGGCTATCAAATTCTGCAAGCGATATCTACGCTTAACGCTAGCTTGGGATGGAATGACACGTGGAAGGGAGACTCTGTTTTTGGAGTGCCGATTCCTTATTCCAGTAATGATGTTTCGATTGCCTTCACGCTGAGCAACGGTTCTCTTCCGAAATTCCCCGACGGTACGTATTACGAAGTCGCGCAAAAAACGCCATTTAATCTCACTACCCTAAAATGGCAAACTCCCGACATGAACCCTAAACACGCCTTGAATACCACCAACGCCCAGCAGGCTTCCGCCCAACAAGCCCTCTATGAATCTCTAAATTTCTTCTTAAGGGGCGATCTCCCCAATGCGACCGCAAATTTCCAGACGGTTGCGAAAATGTGGAATGGAACCGGATTTAGAGACAAAAACGCGGTATCAAACAAATTTTTCCGAGGAATAGATCTTCCGTTATTTCTCTATGTTCAAGAAGTGCTAAACATTCAACCGAATTTTTCCACGGGCAACTTAAGTTCAGTGTATTCTAAACTTTGGTCCCTCCAAAATCCCGACGGCGGAATCGCGTTTCAGTATACCTCAACCGCGACAAATCATTCTGACCTGGAAACTAGCGAAAACGCACTGCTCCCGTACTCCCCTTCCCTCGTAGCTTACGTGCAATCCATCGCGAGATCCGGAATTTATAGCAAAACGAGTTTACCTCCTCCTAGCTTCATAATCGCCCCTGAGACCTTGGAAAATAGGAACTCCTTTACTACCACAAAGTCAGTCACCATATCGCAAACTGTTGATACGACACAAACGGTCAATTCCACAAATATTATGGAGACTACCCAAACGGTTTCCACGACCCAAACGTTTGACACCAGTCTAACTTTCGATACTACACAGACGTTCGACACTACACAAACTTTTGATAGTACGCAGACTTTTGATTCAACGCAAACGTTTAGTTCCACTAGTACTTTGAGTGCGACCTCTACTTTTACTACTACTCAAACCCTGACTACCACGCATACTAGTTCTCAGGTCACGACTTCAACGTCAAGTGTAACTCAAACGGTCTTAACGACTCAGACGATTAGAACGACGACTACCACAACTGCCGTCCCAAGTGTGAGGATCACGCTGAGCAAGACATCTGGAAGTGTGGCACGCGGCGGATCGTTCAGGGTCAATGCAAACATTACGGGAAGCTCGCAAAGTGTGACGTTAGGTCATAGCATACACACGGGCATCGGAGTGAGCTTTGCCAAGAATCCAATAATAGATAGTACTTCCGGGCTTGTGGACGCGATCACAATCTCCACGGTATCATCGTTGCCTCGTGGGACTTACTTAGTGACGATCACGGCGACCGGTGATGATCGCCAAATATTCGGTGTTATTTTCGCCCTTACCGTAACCTAGAGGAGTCATATCGATGAAATATCTCTACAGAATTCTTAGCGTTGTGGTGATTATTGTGGGGGTTGTTTCCATCTTGTATCTTTTGGATCCAACTCTTTTTGTTCCGAATCCTAGTTATCCACCGAATGTTATCTATCCTGTTAATGATGTACATATTGTTGTGTCAGAAGCTCCTTGTAATTGTACCACTACTACTTTGAATGCGATTACGTCTTACAGATCGACTACTCATATTAGAACGGTCGACACATCAGATAACCTTGATTCCGGTTAAGATGATGTGGTCGAGATTATCAATTTTGTTAGCACACTAAAGTGTGAATCAAAGCCGTTTGTACGCTGAGCGAAATAGAGAGGCCCAAATCGTCCATCGTTGTAGGGGGTTTGGATTATCAAATGAACGAATGAGTATGACCTCGTCTCCCTCTAGTAGTTACGCTGTTTTCGAGAGACCTGTTGCCATCAAGCCGCCACTCAATCTCGAAATGGGCTCATTTCCGCACACCGTGCCCGGTCCGGTGAAAGTCTGTCTAGCGAGGTTCTTCCAACCACTTCCGTTCCAATACTGTATAACATACTGAAAAGTTATTTCCGAACCGCTGAAACAGATTTGAGCCTTCCCATCTGTAATGCCTTTCACCGAGACACCGAAGAAAGAAGGATTCACAAGAGACGAAGATCCGGTGCCAATCGGCTGGACACTACCGTATAACCCGAACGTAACAGAACCTCTCGTTCCACTTGAGTCCCGAATCGAAACATCGACCGTGTCCTTTGGTGAGTGTCTCACGGGGTACGTTACGTTCGCGATGCTGGTTTTTCCCATTCCATGAACTAGAGTTACAAAGTTCGTAAGATTTCCAGAAATATAGCCACAACAATCCGCGTCTTGATAACTGTCTACTTTAATCATACCAAGATTCTTTATTGTGCCATAGTTGACTATGTAACGACTCTCAAGTGTCCCTCCAGCATTGTTTGTGATTCCCCCTAGCGCTTGAACTTGATTGTCAATTGCGTTGGAGTCGATCGTACCATAGTTTACCAATATGCCGTTAACCCATACACCATAATTATCGTAAACAGTGCCGTAGTTTACGAGATTAGAATCAAGCTCCATTCCGGTATCGTTTATTATCCGGAGTGTTACTTTGGAGTCGATGATCAGCAAGTCAATCGACTTTAGGGCGCAACCACCGACGAACACTTTCGAGGATATACATAACGTTGGACTCTGAGTCAGAATTCCAACCAAGGTGCAAGTGAGAGTTTTAGCATTCCATTCTCCAGGATTTGTATTGACTCCTTGTATGTAAGCTGGACAGACTTGCGAGCCATCAGCTGCGTTTAGTTCAACGACTGCATAGGCGTGAGATTCCGATATTGGAACTAGCAGAACTGAAGCGCCAAAGAATGTTATCAGTATGACAGGTATTGAAACCGTTTTCGAGTTCATCGATTTTGGATTTCCGATCCTTTGATGATAAAAGTCCTATTAATAGTGACCGTTGGCAAGTTTCCCAAACCGAAAAAATTGTCCGATTCGAGATAAAAGATTCAAGGCGGGCAAACTATTTCTCGTAGGCAATCTTTACTTCGCTTGCGAATTTTCGATCAACATTTCCCCTAATCTTCAAGTTCCACGCTTGCTGACCAGAATGCTATTTGCATATCCCATGTAAAATTGATGCAATCCGCTAAATGTGACTTCATAGACCCACCGAAACTGTATAGCCCATTTACCGTAATCTAACAAAGAGCGATGACTTATGATTAGGGTTCCTTTAGCAAGAGGAAGATTTGATACTTGAGTGACGGTCCCGTTGGGAAACGTAATGGTAACCGTTAATGAAAACAGTTGATAGACTGCATGTCTAGGACAGGAGATCACTTTTCCCGAATAATTGATTGTTGCACGAGTTGTTTCATTAGTATACACTATTTGTTTCGTCGGACTTGCGGTAAAATTGGTCACGCAATTAATGTTAGCAAAACTCGCGGGAAAAGTTGGAGCAAAAGAAATCATTACGATTCCTAAAAGAGAAATAATTTCTATCTTGGCAATTATACTGAAATGACGTTTCTAACTGCGAAACGAAGATTCTGCCATATTAAGAACTTTCTATTTTCTGATCCTTGGATGCTGCTTGAAAGGAATTTCTAAGTTTTGATAACGAAGGTTCAAGGCCTTTGTTGAAAATGTGGAAACTAAGATGAAAAAGGACATTGAGATTTAGGTCGATCTCGTTACCTGGTATTAGCTGTATCGGGGCACGATATATCCCTCTTAAATAAGCTGGGACTTTGAGACCGAGAAAGACTCTAAATGAAAAAATCTGATCCCTCAAATCTCCGGCTGAAGCTTGAATTAAATCTAATCATTCTATTTGTCGTTGCAGTATTGTTTAACACACTAATCGTTACTCCCGTTACTAGTAATGCCGCAACTACGACACCCAAGATACTTTTCAAACCGAACGGGATAAAGTTTGGTGGGGAAAACGTAACCGTAATTGGAACAGGCTTCACGCCTCTTCGCACTGTAACGATCACTTTCACAAATATTTCCCTCGTAATTCAGAAAGTAACGAATCTAAACGGTCGGTTTTCGAAATCTTTCATTATGCCTGCTCTCGTCGATGGTCATTATGGGGGAGTAGCTACCGATGGAATTCTGAGCGTTCATACTTCGTTTGTAATCCTTCCTAAATTGTATCTTAATGAGACGTCGGTCGCTCGAGGACATTCATTTGTTCTTTCTGGAAATGGTTTCTTTGGCTCGAGCATGCAGTCTTTTAGGACCGGAACAGGATATTTCAATCCCGGACTCGTTTCAGTCAACTCTACGGGTGGATTTATTATAACGCTTCCAGTCCCTCTCACCAGTAGTACGGGAGCATATATCATTCAAGCCGCGAAGCCTTTAGGCGCGAAAATAAATATCACGATTACGTAATATTCGGCGCTAATATCTTCCTCATGTACTTCTGACAATCAAAACGCGAGAACAGCAAAAAGAGTTTTTCTGCTTTCGAAGCATCGTCCAATATTCCTCAAATTTCGATGTTTTGATTCGAATCTACACTTTGGATAATAGCTTTGTAGGGCGGAATCGGACGAAATAGTTTTACGGTTATCGAGTTTTTAGGGCAGACATAGTTTAGGGCCTTGAAGTAGTATATCGAATTCCGACATCCCGGATTTAAATAGCCTCGCCTATTTCGGAAAACGAAGCTATCTTTTTTGAAACGATCGTTGCTCGTAAGTTCATCGCTACTTTATTTCTTGATAATTGCAATCCTAGTGTTCGTTCCAGCTAGTGCGCAGGTTTCTGTTGCGACCGGGCTTACAATCACTCCGTCGACTTTTACGGTAACGCCGACTACCCTTCCTGCCGGCGATGTAATCGCTATCGTAGGCTCGTATTTTTCGCCAAATGTGTTAGTCTCGATTACCTTGGGCTCTACAAATGGTCCTCACCATCCGACTACTCTTGGGAGTGTAACTTCGAACTCGACGGGTGGTTTTTCGATCTCTTTAGCCACTCCTGCGTCGGATAAACCCGGTGAATATACTCTGAGGGCGCATGATTCGACTGGCAAGCAGCACGCTTCCAACATTTTTCTCACTACGACTATAGCTCCAATCATCGCATCGATAAAACAAAAGACACCCTATCAACAAAAATCCCCGAACCCTCTAACTATCAATGGAAGCGGCTTCCTATATAATGCGGCGGTAAAGATCTCATTAAACGGTACTCCTCTTGGCTCCATAATCAGCAATTCGACCGGCGGTTTTTCCGGCTCCGTAAGTTACACTGGACTGCTCTTGCGTGGGACGTATTCTATTACTGCGAGCGACGGAGTAAATTCGGCGCAAAAGAATCTGGCAATCGGGAGATACATTAGCGCGAGTTCCTACTCAGTAATTAGTGGGCAGAAAATAACCATAATCGGCAGTGGACAACAGTACTCGGTCCTAATTACGCTCATGTGGATCACCCCCGCCGGGCAAAAACCCGTTTATGTACAAGAATCCGCTGATATGTTCAACACGAGCATTATTGCCCCAACTGTGACTTCCACGGGTCCTCATAAACTCGAGGCTTTAATCGGGACGGTTTCGGAGAATAATATTACGATTACGATAGCGCCGTAATATCTTGTTTTGATAACCTCAGATGTGAAATTAGATCTTTTGCACTTACCCAAGAACACTGAAGACCTACTGATTAGAATGATGAGACAAGTTCCTACCTCCGGGAGAGGGACTTGTAATTGCGGAATGGAAATTGATGCCTGCAAAGGGTTGATCCCAAGAATCGTTTTTGGGCCGAGAAATATTGCTCAGGTAAAGTTAGTAGTTGTTGGAAAAAACCCCGGTCACCCAATGGATAATTGGGACGAATCCGGAAAATACTGCGCGGCATTGAGAGGAGACACGACTGGATTATCAACCAGACTTTTGGAGGCTCAATCTCAATGGGGCTATGAAGCCCATTTGAGAGGGCAGTTGTACAACAGACACCAATATCATAGGAATTTGATGATTTTCCTGGAGAAAGTATTCAATACTGATAGAACCGAGGACGTGATTGATCAGGTATATGTGACTGAACTGCTCAAGTGCTCCACGCCAAAAGAACGACAGAATTTTCGCAATTCCGAGTTTAAGCCAATAGTCCGTAAATGCCGAGATGATTGGCTTAAACGTGAGCTTGATTTTTTTCCGGCGTTGCCAGTGGTTGCTCTTGGCCGCGATGTAGAATTCTTTTTGAAAGAATTAACGGAGCTGAAAGATCGGGTGGTATACCATCCTCATCCGGCCTATTCCGTCAGTCGTGTTACGAAAAAGTCGGCTGACGAGGCTGTTGCTAGACTAAAAGAATACTTAAGTTGAGAAATCAACTTGTCAGCGATTTTTCAATGAATTTGCTCTTCGTTTACTAATAGAGTATTTTCGAACGGTGGCCACTCTCCCTTCTCTGAATACGGTTAACCACCTCGAGCGGTTTTGGAAAACTAAGATCAGAACAGTTTAGCGAAGTTTTATAGAGTCCACGTCCTGGGCGTTCCGTCCAGCACAGTTAAGCTACAAATTGGTCTATAAGATCTCATTTTTCCCTGTGTTCTTCGACCTGCTCTGCGTCTAGCCAGGGATACTTCTCGTTTGGATGCGACTTCTGCCAAGAAAGTAGGTTCTTAGTCGCCATGGAGCGGACCAGTGTCGTTGGCATAATGCTATAATCGATTCGCTCTCGGCTAATATCTACGAATACATAGAAATCCGATTTTCCCAGAGAAAGTGGATACCAAGAATTTCTCGCCGAATGACTCTTAACTTGAATGGAAACGCGTTTGTCGTTCTGTGGATTTAGAGCAACTACGTCGACATCTGGATAACCTCCCCACGTCAAACTGACAACAAGGTTTCTTAAACCTAGTTTTCCAGCCGCAAAAAAGACACCGGTATAACCTGTTATCTGCCTTTGGATAGCTTTCATAGTCAAAAAAGAAAATATGAATATAGTCATTGCTATTCCTAATTTTCATTTAATGGAAATTGATCGAAATCTCCGTTGTCGAAGTTATTTTTAGACCATTGTTGTTTACGTGAGTCCTGCTGCCATCGAGTGCGTCTCTTGAAATGGGCGCATTTCCGCACGCGGTGCTCCAATAAGAAAGGTTTGTCCGAAGTGGTTTCGAAACGCTGAAAAATCAGGAGAAGGTCTGTCCGCATTGAGAGTGAAATTTGATTTTCTTAAGAAGAAAGGTTTGACCGTTGTCAATTCATGTCAATAAATCTCAAAATACTCGTCACTAAACATTGTTGGTTGTTGGCGTTTTCTGATCGTCTATTTTCCTGGAGTACCTCGGCCAGTGAGACGAAATATATTTCACGGCTTCTTCCAAATTCAAGGGATGAGACGAACCTTGTATTCTTACGTAGAATTCTGTTTTGTCACCAACTTTGAGATAAACAGGTTCTTCGGATCGAGTTACGTCTATTCTAGCGATCCTCTGTCCATCCAATTCTTCGAATCTAAGAAGGATTAGCTCTAGGCTAGAGACACCCAGTAGATTCTTCATTATTTGTACAAAGTGAAGCTGAAAACCATCATCGTTTTGTTTTCCCTGACCAAAGGTTTCAAAATCCTTCTGAATGCCAAGAATTTTTTTGTCATCTGCTATTCCGACAAAGAGAGTTCCGCCTTTCGAATTCATGAATGATGAAATGTCTTTAGCGACCGCAGTCGAAAGACTGGAGTTCACGGATTTGGTTCTGTAATCCCATCTCAATGAAGACTTGAATTCTGTAACGTAGGAGCCTGTTTCTCCCGATTTGATTAGTTCTTCAGTTCTGACCTGCTTCTGATCCTTTACTGAAGCTATGCTGGAATCCTGAAGAAGGCTTCGTGGAGGTGATCATTGGGTCGATTCCTGCCGGTCTCCTGATAGTCGAGCTCACGGCTTTGAAGTCGATTTTTGGTTAGTAATCCCGAGGAGCTGGCGCCGATTACCGAGCTTGCCCTTAACTTAGAAGCTTAAGCAGTAATGACTTCTTCCTGATCATCTTTTGCTTCAAAGGGCAAATCTTCTCTTTGCCATTTGAAAACTAGATTCAGATTTTCAACAAAGAGAATAGAGCCCTATTTTTCTTACAAGCTTTTCACTTCATCATACGTGAAAATCTTGGAGCCGGAGAACATCATCAATGAGAACCAACCAATCCAAGCTACAGCAATTTGGAAATAGAAAAAATACCAGTCTGAAATTGTGTACCCAAGTTTTGTGAGGATCGCGATGGAAACGATCGGCCAATAAAATGGAAGCATTGTCACGAAAAGGTAAAGGAAGAGCCCTGAAAATGAATCAATATCTGGGCGAATACTGGTCACATGAGCCCCATTATCATCGAATTTGTACACTCTTAATTGAAAAGCGTAGAAGAGCGCAAAGATCGTCCCCGGGACGGCCACGAAATAGGGAAACCACCAAACTCCATTATAGACAAAAAATTGATTGAAAAAAACGTAGGCGAAAATCGGAACGGCCCCGTAGAGGATCGCAACAAATTCTTGTAGGTATTTGGTTCTCTCCTTAGTGACGTGGCTAGGCTTGTGCATCCCGGTCTTTTTTTCTTCATTTCGGATCTTTACGATCATCCAATTTACATCAAACTCAATTACGAAAATGTAGATGGCAGTAGCTAAACCGTAGAACGCGGAAAGAAGGTCAAATTGACCCATTTCGTATTAGAGTTGTGTGCAATTCAGAAAGGATATTTCTCAGTTATGTAAGGGGGATTATTTGCGGTTTGCACACAAAGTTTTAGGCCTCGGCTACGTTCAGGATGTTCGAGATTCCCTTATTTTCGTTTTCTAAGTGTGCGCAAAAAATGATTTCATGTGCAAAATGCGGAAAGCCTGCAATGTCGAAGATTACCGTTTCTAGCCGGGTAAGAGGTGGCAATGCTTCAGGGATGGTCATTGCGAGGGCGATGATGGCTGCTGCAGTGGCGTTTGTTTTTACCATCCTCTCCGGTGCGTACATTCAACACGCGGCTTGCGCACAAAACATGATTGTCATCACCACTGCAGTTGACATTTCCAATCAGATAAAGAACTACCCGGAGGTGAAAGGAACCGATTGCAATAGCCTACTGAATATGATCTCTAATGG
>Ga0207079_1108_pt2 | contig 12092 bp, 9 predicted proteins | sample Alteio_BWMinHeat_61_FD_153525 | JGI IMG/M metagenome (GOLD analysis project Ga0207079, IMG submission 153525) | Enriched cells from forest soil in Barre Woods Harvard Forest LTER site, Petersham, Massachusetts, United States -... | ecosystem: Environmental > Terrestrial > Soil > Temperate forest >...
GTTAATCCTTCTGTTCCGGGCGATGTTATCTATACGGTCACCGTTAATCCTACAGTGCTTGCCGGTTGTACCAGTACAGCTACCATAGATGTGCATACACTTCCCAATGATTTTGTTTTGCATAATCCCGATACGGCCATATGTATTGGCCAATCAGTGCAGGTAAGGATCACAGGAAGTGCTGAATTCAGCTGGTTATGGGCGCCGCCATCCGGCGTGTCAAATATTACGCTCATGCAGCCGCTCATAACGCCTACTGCTACTGCCGTATATACCGTTACCGCCAGTTATGCCCATTGCCCTGATATGGTGCACAGCTTTAAGATAGAGGTAGATTTTCCTGCTCCCGCGCACACATTTATTGATACGATATGCCTTGGCATGAGTGACAGTGTTAATTTTGTGTCTACTGATACAGGTTATTATCATTATCAATGGACACCGGCAACCTATATGAACAATGACACTATCCCCAACCCTGTATTTACACCTACTGTTTTTGGAAGTTATACATGGAACCTGATCATACAACCTCATGCTGCCGGATGTGCGTCTCTTGGTGTTGTAAACCTGCTGGTGACGCCGAACTCCATTTCTGTGAAACCAAATGATACCGCTGTATGCAGAGGGAACACCATACAGGTCAGGGGCTTGTCATACCCACTCTTTAACTACCAGTGGCTGCCAACCGCAGGCATAGCCTCGTCTAATATTATTAACCCTGTACTAACGCCAGACACATCCGATATTTATGTGGTGACCGCGACATTCCGCAAATGCCCGGATATGCATGACACGCTGCGTGTTGATGTACAACCCAACCCAACTGTATTTGCAGGGGGCAACCGTTTCGTCTGCCAGTTCGATACTATGCACATTAACGCTTCTGTTCAGCCGGCATGGTACACGCATTACTCCTATTTATGGACACCCGCAACTAATCTCGATAACAATACTTCATCAACAGTTGTGTATACGGCAACAGATATTTTGACCCATAATTTTCTGCTTACCGTAACTACCCCCGCGGGATGTAGCGCTAAGGATTCGATCACAGTAACCACATACCCCGGTAATTTTGCAAGTGGTCCTCCAAATATGTCATTTTGCCCTCATGATACAGCCGTGCTCCTTCCTACAGGCGGGGTAGCTTACCATTGGCACCCTTCATTGTATCTAAGTGATAGTATGGCATCACAACCAGTTATCAAACCAATTACTTCTCAGACTTACACGGTCATTGCCATAAGTGCCAATGGCTGTAAGGACACGTTGTATTTCCACGAAACTGTTCATCCGTCAGCAACTTTCTTCTTACCAGATGATTCTGTTACGCTTTATCCAGGTGAATCTTACCAGATAGACCCGCAGACCAACTGCACTTATTTTACATGGTTCCCGGCTGCAGGCCTTAATTACTCGCAGATATCAAACCCATTGGCATCACCGGAGATCAGCATGAAATATATAGTTCATGCCCAAACAGAATTTGGGTGTACCATCAAGGATTCGATTAAAATTTATGTGGATCCGGAAACGTTATTAACGCTTCCAAACGCCTTTACACCGGGCTCCGGGCCAAATAATGAATTTAAAATTATAAAACAGGGTATTGCTACGTTAAATTATTTCCGTATTTTCAACCGCTGGGGAAACCTTGTTTTTGAGACAACTGATATAAATAAAGGATGGAATGGTGAGTATAAAGGAACCATTCAGCCGTTTGATGTGTATGTTTATGAGGTGGAAGCTGTTACCAGCGTAGGGAAAATATTTAAAAAACATGGAAACTTAACTTTAATAAAGTAATTTTACAACGTATAATTATATTAATAAAATGATAAGGAGAAATATTATTACCCGCTTTAGTATTGCAGCCGCTATGGTATTGTCGGCCCCTATTGTCAATGCTCAGGATATTCATTTTACCCAATTCGACATGGCACCGTTAGTGATCAACCCTGCTTTTACAGGTATGTTTGACGGTCGTGTGCGTGCGGCAGCGATCTACAGGAACCAATGGGCCAGCGTTACTGTTCCTTATGTAACCTTCGGTGCTTCTGTGGATTTCCCGTTATTGATCGAGCGCAATGGAGATTATCTCGCTACCGGCTTGCAGTTGTATAAGGACCAGGCAGGTGATGGTAATCTGTCCAATTTTACCGGTTTGCTGTCAGTGGCCTACCATAAATCTTTAGGGCAGTCAGAACATGGGAGTGACCTTGCAGTTGGTTTGCAGGGGGGCTATGCAAATAAAAGCATCGACCTTTCCAAGTTATACTTTGGTGACGAGTATGTAAACGGTACCTTCATTCCCGGGCAATCACAGGAATACCACCTTGGGCTTGGTAGTTCTATAAGCTACTACCTAATAAATGCAGGCGTTTGCTTTTCTCATGGAGGAGAAAAGTTTTCATACACTTTAGGTGCTGCAGCTAATAATATTAACCAGCCCAACGATGCCATAGAGAAAAAACAAAATAGCCAAACTGGTCTTGACATGCGCTATACCGGCGAACTTGGCCTAAACATCGTTGCAGGGGAAAGGTTGAGCTTGAAACCCGCATTATTATATCAAAATCAGGCATCTGCTACAGAATTGATCGCAGGTAATGAATTTCACTACCAGGTTAGTAATAATCCGGGATATGAAAATTTCTCGACAGCGGTTTTTCTCGGCGCATGGTATCGTTCAGGAGATGCTACTATGATAACCGCAGGGGTAGAATTTAAAGGATTCCGGGTTGGTGTGTCATATGATTATAATATATCTACACTTAATACGGCGAGCAATGGAAATGGCGGCTTTGAAATAGCGATCAGGTATATTGCGCCAAACCCACAGTTATTTGCAGGTAAAAGGACAATTCCTTGTACCAGATTTTAAAGAAAATCATAAATTATTGTTGAAGGGCTAAAGTTTTTTTTTAAAGCCCTTCTTTTTATTAAAACCAATTTATACTTTTATATCCATTAACAACGCTCACGCACATGAGAAAAAATTGGCTGTTCATTATTTTAGCGACGATACTCGTTACTGTTCAATATGACGCAAATGCCCAAAGGAAAAATAAAGAAAAATATTCAAACAAGGCTAATGATCCGTTTGGAAGGTTATCTGATTCAAGAAAATTACGTTTAGCAGATGAATTGTATCGGCAGGGTAGTTATTTTAATGCTATTGATTATTACCAACAGTTAAAGGCCGACGATGAGCGCAATGTATATATAACCTACCAGTTAGCTAATTGTTACCGTTTTACACGTGACTATGCGCCTGCAGCACATTATTACGGCGAGGCTTATTCTTACGATAAGAAGGATTACCCGCTTTCTAATTATTATGAAGGCATAATGCTGAAACAGCAGGGAGAATACAATGCGGCTATTTTTACCCTCAGTCAGTTTCTGGAAGATAATAAAAAATCTTCATCATCCGGGGCTAGCAATGTAAATCCTGATCCTGCAATTCAAAATGATGCAGACAGGACCGTGAATCCCAAAACGATGAAGGAAGTGAAGAAAAAGGCGAAGATGGAGATACAGGGTTGTCAGATGGCCATTAAGTCTATAAAAGATCCCAAACAGGTTACAATTATTAATGCCGGCCCTAATGTAAATACTATTTATACGGAGAATTCTCCTTATCCATTGGGAGATTCGGCATTGCTTTTTGCTACGGTCGGCAGGAATGATGCTATCGAAGCATTAGGCCACGATAAAACGGATGCCAATAAAGAGCATTTGATGACATCGCATAAACAAGCCGGTTATGTTGACTCTTTCCAATGGCCGATACCTTTCTATGATGGTGGTTTTGTTGATAAGACTATTCATACCTTGAACGGCTGCTTTAGCCCCAGTGGAGACAGGTTTTACTTTGTAAGGTGTAGGGAAAGCGACACCATGATGCTCATTTGCCAGATATTTGTTTCAAAATTTGCAAGGGAAGGTTGGGGTCCTGCTGTACTCGTATCCGGAAACGTTAACGAAGAAGGCTCTTCAAATATGATGCCTTGCGTAGCAAAAGTCGGGAAAAAAGAAGTACTCTTCTTCTCATCAAACCGCAAACTGCAAAGCAGGGGTGGGTATGATATATGGTATTCCATTATTGATCCGCGTAATGGTTCTTACAGGCGCCCGCAGAATTGCGGCAAGAAGATCAATACAACTTCCGATGAGCTGACTCCTTACTACGATGAGCGCGTACACAAGCTGTATTTTGCATCAAACGGGCTTGAATCAATGGGTGGGTTTGATATTTATGAAGCAGACGGTGGCCCATCACGTTATACCAATGTACATAACATGGGTTATCCGATCAATACTTCTGCTGATGAACTTTATTTCATTAAAGATCCGTTAGGCAAACCTGATGCATATGTTGTTTCTAACCGTATAGGTTCTTATTCACTCAAGAATCCTACCTGCTGTAATGACATCTGGCGTATACAATACGAGCCGAAATTAGTGATGCTGGGTAAAGTCATCAGCAAAAAGACAAACGACCTGATGCCGCAGACCGTTGTGAAAATGATCGATCAGAAAGGTGAAATGACTACCTATAATTCCGAAGACGGCAATTTCATGTTTAACATGTCTCGCGGGCACAGTTATGTGGTAACAGGCGACAAGCCCGGCTATACATCCACACGTGCATCTGTAAGCACTATGGAGATCAAACGTTCTGATCCCGATGATACAGTATATGTTACTATTTACCTCGACAGCATTAAGAACAGCTTCAAAGTAAGCAACATCTTCTATGATTATGACAAGGCCACACTTCGTCCTGAATCAGTTTCTTCGCTCGATTCTGTAATTCATTTCCTCCAGGATAATCCTTCAATTACGGTAGAGATATACTCTTATACCGATTCAAAAGGCAGGGATGAATACAACATGGCATTATCTCAGCGCCGTGCCCAGTCAGTGCTTGATTACCTGGAAAAGGGTGGTATTGACAGGAACCGGTTGACAGCAAAAGGCTTCGGTGCTAAAAATGCTGTTGCGCCAAACTCAGTTGACGGTAAAGACAATCCGGAAGGCCGACAGCTTAATCGCCGTACCGAATTCCGCATTATCACAGATATTCCTACCCGTCGCGTTCTTTATAACAGTGCGTTGCCGGGCTCCATGGATCAGCAGGAAAAGAACCTGCGTATAGAACCTGAGAGTGATGATGAGCCACCGGCACCGGGCAAGAAAAAAGCTAATGACGATAACGATAATTGATCCATAAAGAGGTTAATTTCCAATAAAGGTTGTACTTATGTGCAACCTTTATTACTTTTATAAAAACAATTTTATGCCACATCTGCTTATTGTTATTATCGTTGGTGCCATTGCCGGCTGGTTGGCCGGAATGATAGTTGATGCTGAAAGCCAGAGCTTGTTGCTCGATATAGTTATTGGCATAGTAGGCGGCTATATTGGGTACAGGCTGTTCGGCGGAATGCTGAATCTTACTGGCTATCACTATGTCGATCTTACGATCACTTCTACAGCAGGAGCTGTAATACTTGCCTTAGTAATAAAATTGATCAGGAAGATGGCGAGGTAACCACATCCTCTGTTTAGCCAATGCAATATATAAAAGTTACGTTTGTGATTGCGGGCCAGGAGGTAAGCGATATACTGATAGCCTTACTTGCTGACGCAGGTTATGATGGTTTTGAAGAATCCGGGAATAAGTTGCTGGCATACGTAGAACAACCTAAATTCAATGGGAAGGAATTAAATACTATTGCCGGTATAGCCCGAACCGCATATGAAACTGAAATAGTTCCTGCTCAAAACTGGAATGCGCTTTGGGAGTCAAATTTTGCACCGGTAGTAGTGGATAATTTCTGTACGATACGCGCACACTTCCATGATATCAAAATTGCCACTCCTTATGAAATTTTAATAACTCCTAAAATGTCTTTCGGCACAGGGCATCATGCCACTACTCAATTGATGATGCTGCTCATGAAGGGCACAAATTTTGAGGGTAAATCAGTTCTTGACTTTGGTACAGGAACAGGTGTGCTTGCTATTCTTGCAGATAAGCTGGGCGCGGCAAAAATAATTGCTATTGACAACGACGAGTGGTGTGTAGAGAACGCAATAGAAAATGTGGAGCGTAACAATTGTAAAAAGATCATTGTTAAAAAAGGGTCCATGGAAGATTCGGATGCGGGTTCTACAGATATTATTCTTGCCAACATAAACCGGAATATTTTACTGCAATATATACATTTGTTATATGAAAGATTGAGCGCTGGAGGCATTATTATTATGAGTGGTTTGCTTACTGATGATAAAGACGCTATTATGGGTGCGGCGGTGAGCGCAGGGTTTACTTATAATGCCATGCTGGAGCAATTGAATTGGATAGCATTGACATTTATAAAGATATGAACGATTAATTGTTATGTTAATTTTTTTGTTAAAGTATATATGAATTCTCTAAGAGCCTATTAGGATATTTGATAAACAACGTTTATTTTTGTTTTCCTCATTAATACTAAAAATGCAAATAACAATAGCTTTTCTTTTAGTCTTAGCTTATTTGATCGGGTCAATTCCTACAGCGGTTTGGGTTAGTAAATGGATGTACGGCATAGATATTCGTGAGCATGGCAGCGGTAATTCGGGCGCTACTAATGCTTTCAGAATATTAGGCACCCGGGCTGGGGTAGGTGTTATGGTGATAGATATGTTCAAGGGCTTTCTTGCTGTTAAGCTGGCCGCATTTTCCGGGCTAACACCTCTTAGTGAACCTTTTGTGAACCTCCAGATATTTCTCGGGCTTTCTGCCGTATTGGGGCATATTTTCCCTTTGTGGGCCGATTTCAGGGGCGGCAAGGGTATTGCTACCTTGTTTGGCATGATTCTCTCTATAGAGTGGGGTGTGGCAATAAGCCTGGTGTTGGTATTCCTCCTTATGCTCATTATCACTCGTTATGTATCGTTAAGTTCTATAGCGGCAAGTATAGCGTTCCCGTTATTGATATTGTCCATTTTCAGCGCGCATGCTCAGGAACTTAGCTACAGGCTTTTTGCCATAGCTACCGCTTTCCTGGTAGTGCTTACACATCATAAGAACATCAGCCGCCTGCTCAATGGTAATGAGAACAAGGTGCCATTATTCCGTAAACGCAGGACACGCGGGCGGGATTGATTAACGTGAATCTTAGTAAATTTGGACGCTGTTGATCAGCGCTTTTTTGTTTTCACGCTTTAACTCCTGGTTTATTCAGATACCTTTTTATAAAAAGCTGTTCAGCTATTTTTATCCCATATCCATAAGGCGGACAGAGGGAGAGTTTAACCCTTATCTCGAGGTGATCTTGTATTGCAATCAATTTCAACTAAACACTGCGGATACCGTTTATTCTGATGGCGACCGTTATGTTCCCGCTGTAACGGCCGTCAATAAAATTAAAGACGCGCTGCCATCTATACACAATGCACTTGTGCTAGGCGCAGGCTTAGGCAGCATGGTGCGCGTATTACGCCGCAAGGGTTGTGACCCGTACATCACGCTGGTAGAAAAAGACAAGGTAGTGTTAGGGCTGGCAATGGAATTTCTGGAAGAAGATAGCCATGATAGAATTACACCCGTTTGTAATGACGCAAAGGCCTTTATGGCGCACAACACGGCAAAGTATGATTTTATATTCGTTGACATATTCATCAGTAAAGAAGTGCCTGGGTTTGTATGTTCGTCAGCATTCCTGTTGCAATGCAGGGACAGCCTGAATGCCGGCGGGCATTTAGCATTCAATTACATAGTGAACGATAGCCGGGAGTGGGAAAACGTAAAAAAAATTTTCACAGATATTTTCCCGGACAACAATATTGTAAGTATTGGTATTAACAGGATATTGTCCGCTCACATAAAATAATGTCAATTCGACCAATAATAATACACCGCTATCAAAAATCAAAAAAGCGAGTAGTAGCTTAATAGTTTTGATGTTGTAATTCCCCCTTGGGGCGCGGGTTTTGTGCGGTGGCGACCGCGTGCCGCCTTAGCTTTAGCGGTGGCCCAAGGGGGCAAGGGGGATGTTTTTTAAATAATATTGATAGCTGTTCATTATAAAGCCGACAATGACTGTTATTAATAATGAGAGTATTGCGCCTTAAATACGTAATCCGGAAATAGCGCCTTTGCGCCCCTGTCTGCCGACAGGCAGGTTTGCGAGAAACTCTTTCGCGCCTGTTTGGTATTATAATTCCAGCTTCGCGCTTTGTATGCGCACGACTTTACGGTTCTTCTTTTGCACGCGCATTTTTTCCGGCACCAGTTTTAGTATTTCGTCCATGAGGCTTTGCAGTATGCTCAGGCGAACAAAGTGGCTGTTAGTGACAAGGCTGATCTCGCGTACGGGTTCCGGATCTTCAAAATACCTGATGCGCTCTATCTGGTCTTCAGTGAACTCAAGTGTAGCCAGTTCCGGTAGTACAGTCATGCCACCGTTTTTTTCCACCATTTTGCGCAGCGTTTCTACGTTGCTGGACTCGTAACGGTATGGGCGCTCTGCCTGCAATTTCTGCACCTGGTCACTACAGAGGTTGATGATCTGGTTGCGCATGCAGTGCCCTTCATTGAGCAGCCAGATGCGGTCTAACGATATATCAGATGGAGCTATGGTCCGTTTTTTCAAAGCCTTTTCGCCATCAGCAAAGTAGCCTACGAATGGTTCATAAAAAAGAGGGTATTCCTTTATGCCATTTTCTTCCAGGGGTGTGCTTACTATTGCCGCGTCTATCTCATTGTTTCGGAGGGCTGTGATGATCTGGTTAGTCTCCATCTCCTTCACATTAAGCTTCATGGTCGGGAAACTTTTTGAATAATTCTCCAGCAGGCCGGGTAGTATATTAGGTGCCACTGTTGGGATGGCAGCGATCTTGAAAGTGCCCGATAAAATTTTTTGTTGCACCTGTATTAATTCGTGTATCCGTTCACATTCAGCTAATGCCACACGCGACTGCTCCACGATTATTTCACCAATATCAGTAACAGCAATGGGATGCTTATTGCGATCAAATATTTTTACGCCCATTTCGTCCTCCAGTTTTTGTATCTGCATGCTGAGGGTGGGTTGGGTGACAAAACATTTTTCAGCCGCTGACACAAAACTCTTGTAAGTGGCTACGGCAACAACGTATTCTAATTGTGTGATGGTCATGATGGGATAGAATTAGGCAGCAAACATACAATTAAAAACGATATAGTCAAAATCTATAGTAGTTATAGATTTTGTATGACTATATGAGCCATGCAAAACATAAACGCGGCGAGGTCATTTAATTTCCAATACCATTTTCCTGATAACTATAGCTATTTTCTATTTAATTGTATAGATATCGTACAGAAAAAATATTTGTTATAGTTAATAGTGCATTATTTTTAAAAATTCAACTCTTAAATGATTATTGTATTGAAGCATTTTTCCTTTATTTTTGACCATTAGTTATTGCTAACCTTTTACGCTGATGACCTATAAGAAGATCAATTTGTTCTTTATTGCCGTAATTATTATCATAATATTTTGTACCCTTCCTGCAAATAACGATTGGTTATACACCAAAATAATAGATCCGGGAAACAACGTTTTTGACCAGCCTAATCATATGGGAATTGATGAAAGAAAAGCGAGCCGGTATGGCTACTCTTACCTGGTATACCTGAACATTCTTCACAAGGTCGATAATCCAAAACAGGCTGTTATCCTTTTGCCGCCAATTGAATATGTGAAGTCGATCCATGTGAATAATTTCGCCATACCGGAACCGGCAACTTTTTATTACTACACCGGGTTGGAGGCAGTTTGGGCGAATAGCCCTCATGTGGGGCTTGCTAACTGGGAAGTGGTGGTAAAAGGCGAGCAGCAGATAGGGCTGAGAAGAATACCGGGCAAAGAACATTTAGACAGCGTATTAACATTCTACAGAAAATATTTACAATAACATGAACTTTGCAGGCCTGCTTTTTGTATTAGTTGCACAGTATTTATCGGGGAAGGGTGTATTGCGCCTGCTTAAAGTTGAGCTGAGGCCATTAGCCATTTTTTGTTTTTCCATGATGCTGGGCGTGCCTATTGTATCATTTGCTCCATGTGTTTTACAGGTGTTGCACTTGCGTTTAGATGTCATGCATGTGGCGGTATCCATTGTCGTCTTCACGGTTTTGTTCTCTATCCCGCTGGTAGTAAAATTTAAGAAACCGCAGTTTCCTAAAATTAAATTTCCCGAATTATACGAATGGCCGTTCCTTTTATTCATAGCTGCCCTTTTGCTGCTGGGCATATGGCGCTGTTTTTACTATCCCCCTTATGCGCGCGACATGCTGTCTGGCCCTGAACTAGTTGCAGAATATGCTATACGGGAACATACATTTATCAATTCTGTGTATAATCTCGATCTTCATACCAGCAATAACTATTTCAAGTCGCCTTTTATCACCTCCTTGCAGATCATTTATAAACTGTTGGTCACCTCCTTCGGGCAGACATGGCTTAGTGTGCTGGCAGTCTCTTTTATTGTGTGGCTGTATACTATACTCAAAGAGCGCCTGCACCCATTGATAGCAGGGGTAGTAATGCTTTTCTTTATGGCAATGCCAGAGGTCTTTGCTTACACCTATGTTCTCCTGTATGATTACAGCAACATGATCTATTTTTTCGCGGGCTTTTATTTCCTGGCCCGGTACCAGCAGGATAATAAATATCCCGACTTCCTTTTTTCCACTTTATTGTTCGGCATTGCTACCTACGTGCGCACAGAGACCTTATTCCTGGTGGCAATGACAGCGCCGTTGCAGATGCTTTATTTTTATAGGCAGAAGATCGGGTTTCAAAAGATGGCCATACGCATCGGAACATTTGTATTGGTCCCGGCATTTTTTTATGTGTTGTGCAACAATGTATTCGTTAAGTTATTTGTTCCGATACCCTTAGTTGTAAGCGACCTGCTAAATCCTCACCTTGCCGATGTGTCAGCTTTCTTTGGGCGACTCACCGATATTTTTGAAAAGATCATTTTCTCAGATTGGGGTATAAGGTTGTTTGGTTATTTTGCTGTCAGCTTTTTTTTGCTGCTCATTGTAGACCTCATCATGAGCAGAAAGTTCGCCCGTGAGGCGGCCATATCGTTATATGGTGTTGGTGTCGTGATCATTGGCCTTGCCTTGGTGGGTTACCTCTTTCCTTTAGTTGACCTGACCAATACCACAAAGAGAGGCTTGTTTAAAATGATGCCACTCGTTGCGCTTTATATGGCTAACAGCAAGTTGATACAAACCATCTCAAAGTGGCTAACGAAATGGGAACATAAGCAGCAAACTGCATCCAGGGTAAAAGCCGCTCCTGTTATTCCTTCAAAGGATGTAAAAGTCGCACAAAGTAAACCAGTGAAAGTTCAGCATCAGCCGAATAAAAAAATTAGCAAGGGTAAATAATGTTTTGCAAAAAATTATACGCACCTTGTAATTTGAGCAGGTTTATGCATCCTACGCGATAAAAATTCCCGTGGTAACAGTGAGAGGTAAGTTTATACTATATTTGTTTCGTAAAATAATCAGCATGGAAAAGAAACTTGTTTTTGATATTGGGATGCATATTGGACAGGATACGATCAACTATCTAAAAGAAGGCTTCAAGGTAATAGCAATAGAAGCAAACCCGATTTTGACAGAAAGAAACGCTCATAGATTTAAGAAGCATATCAACGACGGATCTTTGATCATGTTAAATGTAGGGATTTCTGATAAAGAAGGAGTTTTGCCATTTTACATAAATAAAAGAACTTCCGAATGGAGCTCATTTGATTTTAATATAGGAAGCAGGAACAATACACCTTATGAGGTTAAAAATATTCCTTGTGTTACAACCGCCAGCTTATTCGAAAAGTATGGAATGCCTTATTACCTGAAAATAGATATTGAGGGGCTTGATTATCTATGCGTTAACGACTTGCCAAATACAGATGGCCCTCAAAATGTAAAATACGTTTCATGCGAGGCTACTAATGTATCCTTGATTGAGACTTTATATAAAAAAGGCTATACAAAGTTTAAACTGATACATCAGAGCTATAATTTC
>Ga0207079_1117_pt1 | contig 11862 bp, 9 predicted proteins | sample Alteio_BWMinHeat_61_FD_153525 | JGI IMG/M metagenome (GOLD analysis project Ga0207079, IMG submission 153525) | Enriched cells from forest soil in Barre Woods Harvard Forest LTER site, Petersham, Massachusetts, United States -... | ecosystem: Environmental > Terrestrial > Soil > Temperate forest >...
AGGTTTGTCACGACTGCCTTCTACTGGAGAATCGAGTAGCGTTTTGAGGAGACTTTCGTAGTACTCCCTAACTTTCGTCTTCTGATCGGCTTCGACGTCTATTGCTAAAATAAGCCGAGCTCTTCCCTTTTCTGAAACAAGAGTGATCGCAGGGATGGTCCATTCAGAGCGAGGAAAATTTCTCCAATTTGGATCTCTCTCGTTACTTTTCCTATGCTTACCATTGGTGGGTTCCGGAAAGGACCATCCTCCAAAAAGCCAAAATTTCTCATTTTCCACATCTTCGGTAAGAAAGTTCCGAACTGATCTAATCTCATCAGCGGAAGCATCGAAGGAAAGTTGCCATTTTTTCGCGACTCCCAGTCCCAAAAAGTACCCATCTGTCTTTGTGAAAAAATGAAGATCTCGAACGGTCATAGAGTCGAACACCCAGTAAGGGATCTCTTCGATTGAAAACTCCCTCTCCACGACGCGCACCGATCGAGCACTGCGTTTCGAGAACGCTTCCTGGATACTCTCTTTGACCCATCGGCGGAGATCGTCAGATTGGGTTTCGAGAGGAGGTGATGTCGAAAGTGTCGTTTGCATGTTGTGCCTCACAAGCTCCGTCTCGTAGTGGTGAATTACCACTGGTAAGTGGTATTATAAAGCCATTCTGATAATTGCTTTCGCGAGTTCAAACGGAGTTCCTAAAGGGGACTAAGAGACCACAATGTCTTTTGATTGCAAAAGATTTGGCGTGTCTTCGAGGACTGACGGACTCGAAGTCTTCCTAGACTTTTCGCTATCAAAGTATTTGCCCACCCCTCGCTTCTAGATAACAGAAGTGAAACAAAAAACATGACATGATACCCTGATATTGTGGAGAACCGCATGCAACTGATTCGAGTGAAAACTCTGACAGAATGATCAAGCAGCGATCGCTGACAACAAGATAGCATGAAGAATGATACACAAAAGTTTCCGACAAGGGGCAAATTTTAGTCCCTGCCGATGTTCAAAGAGAAATCGGTATAGGGAACGGAGACGAGCTTCTCTTGTTCAGAAAAGGACGTAAAATAGTTCTTGAAAAGCCCGATAAAGTGATCGAGCTACTCGAGGGCGAGTTCGCGGACATTCAGGGCATTACGGAAGCATCTCTGGCGGAGATTTGGGAGAAAAAAGGGGAGGACGTTTGGAACCACCTACCTTAAGCCTGTGAAAAAATCGTGATTGCGCAAAAGAGATATTGTACTGCTTTCGTTTCCGTTTTCCAATCTACAAAGTGCTAAGGTAAGACCCGCGATTTTGATGACGAATGAGAAATACAATCGTTCCTCCGAGGACTTTAGCAGTTCCCCTCACATCCAACCTTCGCATCAGGGATCAAACACTTCTGATTACGTACCGCGAACTCGAGAGCGGGAACTTGGTTGTGATCGATATCTTTTTCGGTGCATGCTCTAAGGAGAAATTGTTTTGGGCCGATTATCAGCGATAGCGAACCAAAAAAGGAGACGGGCTCAAGTCTGCTTAATGCCTAACTAGTGCTAGTCGAGTTTGAAGTCGATATCTTGAGGGTGGTACCACTCGAGCTGGAAGAAGTTTCCGATGAAGTCTCGGAAGATGTAATGGATGAAGTGGATGCGGAGCTCGTTTCTGTTGTCGTTTGAGAGCTTTGTGTAGATGTCGCTTGCCCGCTATGTATTGTGATCTGATAAGTAAGTTGACTTCCAAGACAGGTGCTTGGACATTGGACCGTCGCCCCGTCCGCCGCGGCAATTATTACTACAGAAGGTTGAATTCCAGTTCCAGTGCCCCAAGTAGCAGTCTCCACGAGGTTAGAGCAGTACTCTGGCGCTGATACTGTCGGCGGATTCGCATTGCCAAACTGCAATCTTAGAGTATTATCGTTAGTTAGTAACGAACCATTTACAGTAAAGCTGTAACTTCCGCTGCCGCTTGCCGAACAAGGAGACGGGCTGCCTAGGTTGTCAGTTACGAAACCCTTCCCGCTTCCAGTGATAGAATAGTTGCTTGGATTTATGGAGAAGCTAAAGGAGCCTGAAGCTGTTTCTACGTAGCCACTGCCAGCATCCAGCTTCCATTGGAAATTGCCGTAAAAGTCTTCACGCGCCGACCCAGTGGGAGTGTAGGTGGAAAGAGTAACAGTTCTCAGGGTCTGCGTCGTCATACTACTTGCAGTGGTAGTCGTGCCGCAAGGCGTAACCAATTTCTCGATCGACTGGAACTGCTCCTCGCTTAGCTGCTTCAACGTATCTTCGGAGTAATGTTCTGCGATCAGGGCAACTATGTCCATTCCAAGGTTTTTTACGAGTTCTGATCCTAGACCCACAGCCAAATTCACAAAACGTGCTATTGTGAGTTCTGCGAGTTGCGCTCTGGCGCTTGCTATCTGGTCGAGGATTCGTTGCTCTTGACCAGGGTCTTGCTGATATCCGCTGATCGTCAAGGGATTAGTAGGATTCTCTGCGCAGTTCTGTAATTCGTTGAGCTGCTTTAGCCAATTTGTGTACTCCCCATTGATTGCTATCGCCTCACTGATCGCTTTGAGCGAGTTCAGTCCCACCTTAATTTGCTCGAGTACGTGAAAGACATTGTGAGATGAACCTCCGCCGCCGTTTAGCAAAGTGAATCTTGGTTCCTGAGAAAGGGACTGTGAAGGAAAGGTCTCATAATTGGAGATTGATAACACGTTCTGTTCCATCGGTCCAAATAAAATTGCAGCGGGGACTACAGTTGCAGTAGACAAACTAGAAATTGCAAGGAAGTAGTTTAGACTAAGTTCCTGACCAAAGGAGGTGTTACCGTAAGAGAAAGTCATGTTGTAGATCCCGTTCGTGTTGTTATCTATCTCAGACTGTGTGGGAGTGAACGTCTGATTTGGCGAAATATCGATGATGACCTCTGCCGTTACATTAGAAGGGATGTTTACTATCATATCAGCGTTTGAAGTGTTTGAGCTCACGACGGTTACATTTGAAGTCGCGATCCATGCAGCTTGCTGAGGAGAATAACCTTGACTTTCTATTTTATTTAGGCGATCTTGGTACGAACTTGGCTGCGATGTCAGAGCCATTCTTTGTACTATCAGTCCACCGACAATTGCAACTATTACAATCGCAACTACAATCCAAATTGTCCTTTTTCCCTTCAGGCCCTGCATGTTGTTTTTGGATGGAAAACAGCAGAGAGAGTGTCTTAAAAATTTGACGGCGAGATTGTGGAGTGATCTAACCTAGTGTTGTGGTACAATGATTGCGATCACTACAAGAGGAATCAAGAGTTATCGCTACGCGTAAGACTGGGCTAGACCAAGAGTTAAGAAAAGGGCACTTAGGAGAATTGACGAATTTTCTAGTGCCTTTTCTCCCCTCCAAATTATTCAAATCACTCATTCGACCACGGCCCTCCCCTTATGTCAGAGAAAGAGGATCTTCCGGAGTACGCATCGCGTTTTGATAAAAGCGGACCCATTGATTTCTATGTCTGTCAACTTTGCAATGCTAAGTATCGATTAAGAAGAATTGTTAATCGTGCCCTTCGTTCGATCACCTCTCGATTGCGTTCACTTCGAGCAACTCGGATTGGAGTCGCTTCGAATTCGATCTAAGAACTTTTTTTCGAAAATCAATCATGGTCATCAGCGATCTTTCTTGCCTCTGCCACGTCTTTCTTTATTTCACCCTTGACCTGCTCCAGTTTTCCTTTGACCTGCTCCCCTTGGTTGTGCGTCAGTTTTCCTTCCTCTTCGCGAGCCTTGCCTCTTTTTTTCTCACTTTCCCCTTCACTGATTCCATCAGACATTTGGATCACGAGTTGCTGAGCAGGGTACTAGTACTTAAGAGAGCAGAAAAGGAAACCGACGACCGCTTTTGGAAACCCATCGCACTTTTTCTTTGGATAAAATGTTGTAGCCCGGGGATTGGGCTGATTTACTCGCAAACCCCCCAAAGAAGTTTTGAATGACAGAATTCTCGAAAGCTGATCACCTCTAATTTAGAAACTCCCTCGACATTCGTGAAATCGTCGTCGGTCTCAAGTAGATTTTCGGTAAGATTGATCATCGCCATCGCTATGTCGATATGATTTCTGTCTCCTCGTGGCTCAATAGCAATTAGTGCAATCTGACCGCACGCCCCGGTTAGGTCGACTCATCATCGATGGAATTATGCAAATGGATTGCAAGGTCAGGAACCCATCTGTCCAGTGGATTTTGACCAATTGCTTAGCCGATGTCTAGATTCGTCTCCCACCGACTGGTGGAAAGGGCCTCACGACGACGAGAAGTAGATTTGTGAGGTCGCGCCGTTTATGTACTGCCAGACGGCGTAGCAGTGCGTGCCCAAAGACGAGATTGCTCCATCTGCTAGATCGGCATTATCCGTTGCATTTGTTCCAGTAGGATTCTGAGATACATTGATCCCCGGAGCCGGAGTCCACGTTGTTCCACCGTCTCCACTGTAAGATACGCGCAGTACCCAGGTTTGTGGACTGGTGTTTGTTTCATCCGACCAGGCTACAAAGACGTTATTCCCGTCACTCGTTGCTACAGTGAAGGGAAAACTAGTGTCTCCACTTTGCCCGCTCAAAGATTTCGGTGCGCCAAAGGAGTTTCCACGATTCGTCGAAGTGTAGATGTAGACCTGAGATTTTGAACCGCCGGGAAAAGTATGATCGGCCACCCAGACTTTGGTGCCAAAGGCTGCCACCATGGGAGCCCAGGAATCTGTCAGCGTGGTGCTCAAGGTAGCCTCCCGAGTCCAGGTGTTTCCAGAGTCATGACTAATCGTGTAGTTGACTTTGGAGCATGTACTGCACACATCACCTTTGGTTTCCCAGAAAGCGTACACATTCGTACCCCAGGCAGCTATCCAGCTTTCCGACATTGTAGAGGGTAGCCCGCTAGTGTTGCCGCCGGGAATCGTTTCGTTGGTCCAAGTAGCTCCTTTATTGTGAGTAGTGGAGAGACCTTGGTTTGAAACGACATAACCATTTGAATGCCAAGCTGCGAGTTGCGGCTCGTGGAATATTCCAAACTCAAATGGCTTGGTCCAAGTTACGCCAGCATTAGCGCTTGCCATTACCCAAGATTGACTAGTGGAAATATTGTCGTATGCGACATACACCGTCGTCCCCCAGCTTGCAATGACGGCCGTGTTTGCGCCGCTAGTGCCCTTGGTAAGCTGAACGGCCGCACTAAAGGAGGCACCGAAGTTGCTGCTCGCCGCGAAAAACACCTGGGATATCTTGTTTACAGTTTGAGCCCAGACGACATACACATGAGTACCGTTAGCACTTATCAGCGGGGCACTCGCGACACCGCCTGCCGGACTCAATCTAAGACCGAGGGAGGACACTGGAGGGCTCCAAGTGGATCCGCCATCAGGGCTTGCCCTAAACAAGATTCCGGCGCTTTGTTCCGCCCACGCAACATATATGTGGCTGCCTACGTTTTGGATGTTGGGATTCTTTGCAATTCGAGCGTCATTGCTCAGATTTATTGGAGAACCAAAAACTGGTTGAGTAACACCAAAACTGACATTTGCGATGAAAGCCGGAGCGATCAAAATAGCGAGAAGCAACATCACTAAGCCGATGCGGTGCAAGTTCGTGTTAGCAGAATTTTCTTTTTTCACAACTTGAACTTGAGATTCCATTTCCTCCGGGCCACGCTTCTGAGAGTATTTATTCTCTATACATCGGAAATCGAAATAGTATCTATTGCAATAGTAAGAATTGCCAGAAAACCTCAGGCCATTCGTGATTTCCTACAAATGATTCTCCTTAATTGTTTAATCAACAATCTCATTTTGAAATCATAATCCGAAATTTTCGACGCTTTCACAATTCATCTTGGTGGGTTGAGTGCCCTAAACCGATTGAAGGCGGTCTCAGCGTGCAACTATCTTGTTTTCGCTTTTTTGCATTGGAGTATCCCTTGATCTCGGGATCACAAGAGTAGTTTTTCTCAGAGGATTGTAAAGCTGATTTTTTTCTCTCGACTGAACTCTTGCGGAGAGACGAAACTCAAGAGGGAGTTTACCCTCTGTCGTGACTCCACAGCTATCTTCATAGCTAGAGCAAGATCTTCCTCGTCGCAATTCTCCCTCTCGGGGCGCAGGAGCTTCAGAATCCCGGACGCTACCTTCCTGATTGCCTTCTCATCTCTGATCGTGACGCCCGAAGCTTCTTCAAACTCTACTCTCTTCCAGATGACCTCAGAGTAAGAAGCCTCTAGGGACAGCTGATGAAAGACTTCTGAGAGGTAATCCACAACGATGCCGTAACCCGAGGCGAGATGGTTGCTCGATTGCATTATCTTGGGAAGCATCCATCCCGGAATGAAAGAGTGAATCCGATCTAGTAATGCAGAGTCTCTCATGAATATGGGCAGGGCACCGACAACCTCCGCCGTACTGGGTAATCCAGAGCTCGCAAGCTCCAAATTCCCCATGAATACAAGGGAAGCCCGGGCTTGCGCTTTTTTCGGCCCCCTCTCGAAAAAGCCATCGACCATGTAGTCCTTCAGCTTGCCGATCGTCTCTTCACTGTTTAGAAATACCAGCTTCCCTATCTCATCCAAGACAACGCAGTCCCTCGCACCGATCTCGCCGACGGTCTTGGTTGCAATGTTGTAAAACAGATTCGCGGGGCTCACTCTGCCTCCGGAGATCAATCTAGTGGAGTACGAGATGTTTCTATAGAGGTAGGTCTTTCCAGTTGCCTTGGGGCCGAGCTCGAGCATGTTGCAATTGGATTCGACGAGGGGGACTAGCCTCAGCAAAATCAAAAGCTTTTGATCTTTGTCGTAGGCAGCCGGATTGAGCCCCACGCTTTTGACCAAGAAATCTATCCATTCGCTTCTGGTGAAGAGCTGTCTCTTTGCGGAAAATTCCTCTAGCTTGACGTTGACTACTTCAAAAGGGGTGAACTTTGTCATGAGGATGGGCGTGCTACTAGCTCCGCTCATTCCCATGATTTGATCAGCTTCGGGCACGTACTTTAGGGCGGCGACGCCCCACATGCCCGAGCGCAGGAGGTCTGTGTTTTCGTCGAGGATTGTCGGGAGAATCTTTGCATCCCTGATATTCAGACACGGAATTACGAGGCGATGCCTCGCCCCCTTGATGTCGGTTTCTACTTTGAACTCGTCCATGAGGGTATAGCTCCCTTTGGTCATAATGTCGTGAAGGATTTTGTCTTTGTCCCTCATTTCCGGGAAGTGGATCGTTACAAAGTTCTGCAGCTTCCTGATCTCTTCCTGCGTAGGAGGATCTCCACTTTGTGGGTAGAACTTGGCGATGAGGTACTCCGATATGAAACGCGGAAGCCTAGCCATCTCGTGCGCTTGTACGAGCTCCTTTCGTACGAGATAGGGGCCGAAAGCTTGCTTGAGCTTAGACTCGAAAAAAGGTTCGCCTGAAGATGTTTGGTCAATAGTATTATTCTCCTCGCGAGTTGTCGTGAGCTTTTCCATGTTAGCTAGGGACACCTTTTGCGAAATTCTCGATTACCATGTCCCAGCTGCGCTTTGTAGTTTTTTGGCTGGAAGAAGAATTTGTCGGGTCCGATATCATCTTCCCCTCTCTCTTTACTGGAGACGATGCATTAAGCGATTTACCGGCATAGATATTCTCGACGAACAACTCGAGCACCTTTCCAAATGTTGTGAGAGTGGCGTCGTTGTAAATGTCAATGGCTCTCACTTTATACTTGTGACCTACTGCCGACAGGATGGCGAGAGATACATGATTGATTGTCCCACCGAGTTCGCAGACCGGATCGAATTTGCTGTTGTATTCTCTTTTCCCTCGCAAACTGCCTATCTCGTTTAGCGTGTCCCTCCAGCCTCTCAACCTCGCATACGTCTTCTGAAGGACATCAAAGACTTCGGCATCCGTGCCATTTTGCAGGAACTCTAGGAGCTCTTCAAGCGTACCATTTACGTTCTGTCTCTCTTTCTCGAACTTGGACCTAAGATGCTCGGGATCTTGTTTGAACTCTTTGGGAACTCTGACCCAAGCTATCAATAGCGCTGCCATATGAGGGCAAATCGTTCCCTCGCCCGCGAGCGTACAGTTACACTCCCCGTAAGTGCGAATCGCCTTTTTTGAATTTCCTTCTTTTTCCAGTGTAATGATCGATTGGAATTGCGAGATTTCCGGGAGGTTTGAAGTGGATTTTTTCCCTTTCACTCCTATTATTCCAATAAGGGAATTCTCTGCGAACTTTTTTTGTGAGACGGAATTCCCAAGGTTGTATACTTCCACCCCCGCTCTGTAGATCACTTCGCCACAGATCTTTCTGATCTGGGATTCGTTCAGAACACGAAGTACATTTCCAGATGCAGCTTTCGAGCTCTCCTCGCGACCGATGAGGAGAGCTACCAATTCCACAAGCTTGTCTACGTTTTTGAAAAGATTGCTGAGGGTGCGACCACTGACATCAAGAGATGATGACGACAAGCAAGGGAACCGCTTCCCCCTTCGAGCTATTTATGCAAAAAGCGGATTATAGCTCTTTTCTTTGCCACTCTTATTTGAGTCTAAAATCGGTTATGTAACGCCACCGGTGGTCGAACGCGAACTTGAGGTTATGACGGATTGATGCGCAAAATCTCTGAGTTAGCTAGCTTTAACGACGATTGAACCGATGGATTGACTCGTATCCAAAAAGGTAGCAACCAGAACAACAAAGTACATCTTGCCCGATATTATGGGCATGCTTTGATTATTCGGAGATAATTTGTATTCAATCGCGTAGTTCGTAAAATTGTTAGAATAGTTTTGACTGGACTCGAAAGTTCCGTTGACTGAGAGTTGCAGAGTCCGCAACGGAATGGTTGAATTGACGAATACAGTACCAGATAAAAATGGTGATGGATAAAGACCACAATTAGTTGAACAAAGAGTCATTCCGCTGTCTATCACAATGAAATTTCTCGGTTGCGAATAGTTAACCGGTAAAGAATTAGTGCCAGAGACAATTGTTGTCGTTTGATTGCTAGGGGAGACACCTGTAGTTTGGTCGCCTGAGACAAATGTTGTAACACCGCCGAGAGTGGTTGATTTTGAAGACTCGGTTGTGGTCGAGACTGGTCGGAGACTGAAAGCCAATGCAGCAGAGATTAGGATAACTGCCACGACTAGCGATGCAAACAAAACGGATTGTTTCATGTAATTGGCGCAGAAAGCTAATGGGCGAATATCAATCTACGCTTTGGTACACCTGTTTATTAATTAGAACACTTTTTTCGGCTGGGAAACGGCGACTATGTCGCCTCTCTTGACACCTTTCGAGGAGTTGGTCGCAGGAATCTTGACTATGCTTAAAGGTGCGAATTCCATAGCCCCTTGCGACGATGAAGAAATATCTCAGAATCGTTTGCTGGCTTTTCCATCATCCTGTTGAGGATCCAGATGGGCATTATGTTCAGGTCCAAAACGGCGCAAGGAAGAATCGACCCGTGCGTCTTGGGAAGCCAGGCTTAGCAACCTGCAGAAGGTGCGGGATGAAACGGGTTCTTAGCGAAAGTAATTACAGAAAGATAGTCGCGGCATAGATTGGATTCTTAGCTTACTTTTCCTTTGCAATCAATGGATGAATACGCACAAAGCGGTTAGGGGCAACTTGGTTCGTCGAATTGCTTTTTCCTTGTCAGCTTCTTGATTTAGCGTAATCTTGGTACTCTATGATTGGCGGCTCTACGTTCATCTGCCAAAGAAGTGCATTTAATTCTCCTCTGTGTTGTAATTCTTCTTCAATCATGTGAAGAAGCATTACACTGATCTTGATTGTCAACATCTGGTTCGGTCCTTCATGCACAGTGAGCACCTTGTCGAGATCTCTGGATCTCAATGAATTTACAAAATTCATAACACGCGAATCGATTTTTCGTTCTTCACGGGCCACCTCTTTCTTCGAATACTTTCTTTTTTCTCTGAGATCCGTTGACTCGGAGATCCTGTCATTGTAAACGTAGAGGAACCACCACCTGTAAGCATCTAGTACATGTACGAAAATGTCCACAAGTGAGGGATATGATGCGCCTCTACTCTTGTATCTCTCCTTTTCGGAAATTCTCTCGCTAAAGATAACTTGCAAGTATTTCTTCCTGACAAAGGAGTTGTATCTGTACCATTCCTGAATCGATTGCAGTTCTGATTTCAAGTTCCCTTACTTCACTCCTGGCCTGAGCTGGTCCCTAGTATCCCTGCGTTGCTCCAGTCGGCACATTAATTCGCGCAAAATAGTTTTGGCATGCTACGGCAAAGGATCCCACAAATCATGGCAACTGTATTTTGCATGCATTAAATGCTCGTGTGGGTTTGGAAGTAATGATGCATAAAGTTTTACCAGAGAAACAAGGCTCCTCGTCTGTCTCTGACAGAAACTTGGATAATCGAGAAGAGGACCCCAGCAAATCATCTATCTTCTCCTAAGTGTTAGATTTTTTATTATCGACCTCTATGAATTATGCTAGAAATTGGAGCAAAAGCATGTCCAAGAGCTGGCTGGAGAACTGCGAGCTTTACGGGAAGTAGTCGCATACAATACATTTGTCAGAAGAAGATATCTTGCCTTTTTAGGCAAACTCTCGAAAGCGGCTCTTACAAAAGATAGGGGAGCTTCCCATCCTTCGATACTAGATATCTTCGTTCATGTCCTCGAGGATAAGAAATCTTGGTTTTACACATACGAGACTGGCAAGCAAGAAGACTTTCCAGAAGCAAAAACACGATCGCTTTCTTATGTGAGAAGGCTCGAAACTGAAGTAGACAATTACACACACAATTTCATGCGAGAGCTCGAACCTGAAAGCATCAACAAACCGTTTCGGTTTACGGTGAGTTCCGGGCCCGAAAAGGGTCAGCTGATCACTTGGAGCCTCAAGGGCATGCTATGGCATCTGGTTGAGGAGGAGCTCCAACACAGGGGAGAAATTAATGCTCTCTTGTGGCAGGAGAACATCGACCCTCCAGTTACAAGCTGGTGGAGATGGGAAAAGGCATTGGAGAAGACAAGCAGAGAAAAGTAAGTCGCCCTCGGTTCCTCATGTTCTTTCATTAGAAAAATCATCTTTATCCGTGAGTAAAGGATCGACTCACGCAGTTGCACTTTCCAGAAAAGCCTTCTGGGGGAGGGACCATCGTCGCAATGCAAAATCTGCGAGTTCCGAGGTGCGCCTTTGTATCTCGTGCCGCCGCCAATGAGGTGCCTCTGCGATCCCCCTGAGTGTTTGCAGTCCACTATCCCGGTAGGTGTTTTTCTTGCGCGAAAAATTCATGTTAGACATGGCGATGTTGGTCCGCGCCGGCACGACCGCTAGGTTCCCCGCCTTGTTCCCACACTCCAGGTATTCCTGATAGTCAGGGCCCGCATTTAGGGCAGCCTGCGCCCAGATGTGATCGATTTGATAGGCTGGGGACATCCAAGCGCTCAGGGGAATATCCATCGCTTCCCCGTGCATGGCCCGCAGGTGGCACTCGTACTCGTAAAAGAGCAGTTTCATCGCGGCCTTTGAGCCAAAGTAGAAGTTCTCTCCCTCGAGGTCGGCGCGGAAGCCGCCGTCAGAAATGTAATGCTTGACGAGATAATTCAGCGAGGAGAGCACGCCCTCCAAGTCTTGATTTTTGTGATAGAAATCGAACGCGCGCGCGTCCATCCTTTCCAAGAGGGTGTAACTCCTCCTCGACCTGAATGAGCTATACCTGAACTCCAAGCTTTCGATGGAGCGAAGGAGGGTAACGAGCTCCTCGGGTCTTTTTTCCAACATCATCCAGCCCGACAAGAGGAGGGGAAGGTAGGTGCCGTAGTTCAGTGCGAAAATACGATCGAGCCAGTAACGGATTTGGTCCT
>Ga0207079_1118_pt1 | contig 11818 bp, 14 predicted proteins | sample Alteio_BWMinHeat_61_FD_153525 | JGI IMG/M metagenome (GOLD analysis project Ga0207079, IMG submission 153525) | Enriched cells from forest soil in Barre Woods Harvard Forest LTER site, Petersham, Massachusetts, United States -... | ecosystem: Environmental > Terrestrial > Soil > Temperate forest >...
CAGCGGGCATTATAATATTGTCCGCAGCCCTAAAAGTTATAACTCACAGGTGGGCGTGCCGCTATCTGTATGGGAGATGAATGAAGGACACCAGGTGGCAATTTTCGAAGCGGGCATATCTCAGCCGGCAGAAATGGAACACCTGGAACGTATCATCCAACCCACTATTGGCATTTTTACCAACATCGGTGAAGCGCATAGCGAAGGCTTCATGAACAGCCGCCAGAAGATAAATGAGAAGTTGGTGCTTTTCCGCAATGCAAAACAACTGGTGTACTGCCATGACCATGCCGAACTTAACCAGTGCATCGTACAATATATTCACCAGGTAAAGGGTGGCAGATCAGAAGAACCATTGCAGCTATTCACATGGTCGCAAAAACAAGATGCCGATCTACGAATAACAGCAATAAACAGAAGCGGCAATAACACAAACATCTCCGGCCTGTATAAAGGCAAGGACGCAGACATTACCATACCATTTACAGATGATGCATCTGTCGAGAATGCTATACACTGCTGGTGCGCTATGCTGTTATTAGGGATCAGCCAAAAGGATATAAAGGAGCAAATGGCGGCCTTGCAGCAGGTGTCTATGCGGTTGGAACTAAGGCATGGCATCAATGACAGTACTGTTATCAATGACGCCTATAATTCTGACCTTACCTCCGTACAACTTGCGTTGAACTATCTTGACCAACAAAAGCAACATACCCATCACACCGTCATCATGTCCGATATATTGCAGATAGGCAAGCGCGACCTGGACCTGTATGATGAGGTAGCGACACTTATCAGCAAGCGCAATATTCAGCGTTTTATCGGTATAGGCCCTGCACTCAATAAGAATAAAGCTGCTTTCAGAAAATATAAAAAACTGAGGAGCATCTTCTTCAAATCAACCGAAGATTTTTTGAAAAACTTTCACCTGCTGACTTTTGAGAAGGAAGCTATATTACTGAAGGGTGCAAGGGTTTTCGCGTTCGAGAAGATAGGATTATTGCTGGAACAAAAAGTGCACCAGACCGTAATGTCTATTGACCTCTCCACGCTCACGCATAACCTCAATGTATTCAGGGCTGAGCTTTCTCCGGGGGTTAAGACAATGGCTATGGTCAAGGCTTTTGCTTATGGCAGCGGCAGCTACGAGATAGCCAGCCTGTTGCAGTACGCAGGCGTTGATTACCTCAGTGTTGCTTATACCGACGAGGGTATAGCGCTCCGAAAAGCCGGCATTAAGATGCCAATCATGGTCATGAGCCCTGACGCAACTTCCTTTGACCGTATGATAGCCTGGAAGCTGGAGCCGGAGATCTTTAACTTCCGCTCACTGGAAGCCTTTACCAACATAGCCCAAACCCTGCAGGTGCAGAAATACCCGGTTCATTTAAAACTGGATACGGGCATGCACCGTCTCGGATTCAACCCGGAGGATATGGATGAAGTGGCAAAAATAATAAATGCAAGTCCCGAGCTGCAAGTTGCCAGTATCTTCAGCCACCTTGCTGCAAGCGATGACCCTGCTGAAGATAATTTCACTTACCACCAGGGAAGCCTTTTTGAAGAAATGAGCAGCAGGTTAATGGAACAACTGCCTTACAAACCCATGCGACATCTCTGTAACTCAGCCGCTATTGTTCGCCACCATACCTTGCATTTCGATATGGTACGGCTGGGGTTAGGCCTGTATGGTGTTGATAGCAGTCATTCATTGCATAATAAACTAAAACAGATCAGTATTCTAAAGACCAGCATTGCCCAGGTGCGAGATGTGCCCGCAGGTGACAGTATAGGCTACGGGCGCCACACCATAGCCGCGGACAATATGCGCATAGCAACTATTTGCATAGGCTATGCCGACGGCTACCCACGGTCATTAGGAAATGGCAAAGCCTATGTACTCATCAATGGTAAGCAAGCAAGGACAGTAGGCTCCATCTGTATGGATATGTGTATGGTGGATATTACAAACATTCCCGAAACCAAAGAAGGAGATGACGTAATTGTATTCGGAAAAGGCCTCACTGTAACCCAGCTTGCTGAATGGGGTGGCACCATCCCTTACGAAATAATGACCGGCATATCACAACGTGTAAAGCGGATTTACGTGAATGAAGAATGAGGGGAAGCCCCTTTAGGGGTTTGGGGTTACTTTCCCTTAGTAGGCAAGATCACCGTAAACGTGCTGCCCTTTCCTAATACGCTTTCCACCCTTATTTTTCCATTATGCGCATCTACAATGGCTTTCACATAACTTAAGCCCAAACCAAACCCTTTTACATTATGTATGTTGCCGGTATGCGCCCTGTAGAACTTCTCGAAGATGCGCGATTGGGTTTCCCGGTCCATACCTATGCCATTGTCTTTTATTTTTATAGACAGCATGCCGTTGCCGGTGTTGAGCGTTTGTACTTCAATATGCGGGGCATCATTGGAATACTTCATCGCGTTATCCAGCAGGTTAAAGATAATGTTGGAGAAATGGACTTCATCAGCTTCTATAACAGGATTGGTAGCGTTCAGCTTCAGCGCAAGTGTACCGTTCTTTTCCTGTACCTGCAACAAAATATTATCAGCGACTTTGCTGATCACCTGGTGGGCATCCAGCTCCACTTTACTAAGCTTTATTTCTTCTTTCTCAAGACGCGCTGCCTGCAGTATCTTCTCCACCTGCTTATTCATCCGCTTGTTCTCTTCCTTTATCATGCTGCTATATGTCTTTATTTTGTCCGTATCGTGTATCACTTTTTCATTCGTAAGCGCGTCGATAGCAAGAGATATGGTGGCAAGCGGTGTTTTTAATTCATGCGTCATGTTATTAATAAAATCTGACTTGATCTCAGACAGCTTCTTTTGGTTAAACAGCGTACGCACAGTAACGGCAAACGCCAATATAATAATAGTAGTAAATACTATAGACGCTATGATCATCCACGACATTTCGCGAATAATGGCGTTTTTATCTTCTTTTACTGATAGGAATAATGTTTCGCGAGACCTTAACGCATCTTCAGGTGGCAGTTCTATACTCTTCACAGTATGCTCCGTCTGGAAACCGTCAGACTGCAAAATGACCTGATGGAAAATGTTGGTGATACAAAATTCAAAGGGCTCCTTGATATTATTTAGCCTTAATTGCTTGTCAATAATATCCCGGATTTCTTCTCTTGTAAAAGTGCCGTCAACCTTGAAATTATTTTGCAGGTAAAATTGCTTAGAATCTTCATTAAGTACGATCGTCTGCGACTTGCTGATAAACTTATCCTGGATGTTTAGCCGGATCAGCTTTAAGGCGCTCTCTTCTTCCCTTTGAAATTCTTCATGCTTTAATCTCAACGCATTACTGATCCACGACATTTGTATCAACAAGATGCCCACTACAGAAAGCGTGATCAAAACAACTATTAAAGGGAATATTTTCTTCATGAAGCAACAAATGTACTAACCTAATAACACCTGCTTTATGAAGCAATATACGGTTTAACGCTCATTTAACTATATAAAACCATTAGAATAGAGATATAAATTGCCGGGGAACAATTGTTTCAATTATTTCTCAAAAATAATGCGATGAACTTCCGCCCCTTGCCTGCCAAGTATTTCATTGATGTCACTGATCATTTTATCAGGGCCGCAAACATAGAATTGAGTATGAAAATCGGTTATTTCCTGTTTCAAAAAGGCTTCATCAATTCGCCCATACTGGTATTCAGTACCGGAATTTACCGGGGGCTTTTCATCGGTAAGAATATTTATAAAATTCTTGCCCAGCATATCGGATAGCTCTTCCTTGTAAATAATATCAGCGCTGGTTTTATTGGAAAATAAAAGTTTATTCCCGGCTAGCTTATTTTCTTTATGCAATTGGCGGAGTATAGCAATGAATGGCGTAATACCCGCCCCACCGGCTATAAAGTAACCTGGCCCCTGGTAAGAAATAGTACCCCATACATCCCTGATAATAAGTTCATCGTTTTCTTTTAGCTCGTGTATCTGCTTAGTCACGCCATTATGGTCAGCATAACCTTTAATGGTAAATTCCAGGTAGGGATCCTCATTAAGGGACGTGAATGTAAATGGCCGCTTTTCATCTTCCCAACCGGGTTTATTCACAGACACTTCGGTAGCCTGCCCGGGTACGAATGTATAGTTGTCCGGCTTTTCTATTACAAACCGTTTAACATCATGTGTTACCTGCCCTATCTCCTGTATCTTTACTATGTTATCCATATTTAACTGTTTAAATGCCGGTTGAATTCATTTCTTTTCTCGCTATCTGAAAACAGCCCATGGTAGCTGCTTGTAATCGTACTACACCCCACGTCACATACGCCTCTTGACGATACACACAAGTGCTCCGCATTTATGACAACTGCTACATTTTCCGTGCCAAGAGCATTTTTAAGGTATTCCGCGATTTGCACAGTCAGTCGTTCCTGCACCTGTGGCCGCCTTGCAAAATAGTTGACGATCCTGTTTAGCTTGGACAGCCCCACCACCTTACCCAATGCTATATAACCTATATGCACTTTGCCTATGATAGGTACAAAATGATGTTCACAGCACGAGTACACCGGGATATTCTTTTCAATGAGCATCTCTGAATATCCATACTTATTTTCAAAGAGCGTTATGCCCGGCTCATTTTCAGGTAAGAGGCCGCTGAATATCTCCTCCACATACATACTGGCAACCCTATGCGGCGTATCTTTCAGGCTGTCATCTTCAAGGTCTAAACCAAGGATAAGCATGATGTCCCTGAATTTCTTTTCAATCAGCTTTATTTTCTCAGCCGGGTTTAATGTGGCGATTTCTGTCGGAAGTATACTATTATCATAAAGCAGTTTTCTGATGATATGCCCCTTCCGGTTTTTTTCAGTTTCCGTTGTGTTCATTATATATTGTTAAGAAGATTTCTCGCTAAGCATTGTGAGCTGCGCCAGGGTATACGCGCCTATAGCCATTACAAGGTCGCGGACAGCAACATCGTAGTTACCACCAACGATCAGGACAAGTGCCAGGACTACAAGCCATGCCATTACAATATAGGCTCCTATTATTGGCCTGGCGAGCACTATTATCCCGGCTACTATTTCTATTACACCCACCGCCCTCATAAATGCTGCAGGGCTCATGGGTAGTTTTGATGCTATGCCCGGAGCAAGGTAATTGGTCCATTGCGCAAGCAGGTTGGTAAACTTATCTAATCCTGCAACGATGGGGACTACCCCGTAAGTAATGTGAAGTGTTTGTTGTAATTGTTTTAACGTTGCCATAATATCATATTTATTGGTGAATAATTATTGTACCAGATTAGAGTTACAGTTTCAAAAAAGGTTACAAAAAATTATTTCGTCCTGCTTTGTAACCTTTTCACTGTACCTTTATCTAATGAATGATTATTCATGAATAACACATTGCAGAGCGTAGATATATCGCAACTTTCTGATGAAGAAATAATCAGCCGTGTATTAGCGGGTGAACAACGCCTCTATGAGCTGATTATGCGCAGATACAATTCAAAGCTGTATCGGGTATGTATGTCTATTACTAACAATGACTCAATAATTGAAGACATCATGCAGGTTACCTATATTAAAGCATACGAAAACCTGTATACCTTCAAAAGCCGCTCAACCTTTGGGACGTGGCTCACAAGGATACTGATCAACGAAAGCCTGCAACAAATGAAAAAAAGCAAGCGCTATATAGGCATGGAAGAAAATGAATTTCATACAGGTAATAAAACCGCCAACACAGCCACTCCTGTGAAGGCTTTATTAAACAAGGAACTCAGCAATGTACTGGAGCAGGCACTTATACAACTGCCTGAAAAATACCGTGTTGTTTTCATGCTTCGTGAAGTGGAAAACATGAGTATTGCAGAAACCGTTGATACGCTTAATATTACCGAAGCAAATGTAAAAGTCAGGCTCAACAGGGCGAAAACTATACTACGGGATTCTCTGAGCGTTTATTATAAAAATGACGGCATCTTTCCCTTTCACCTGTCCCGCTGCGATAGGGTGGTCAATAATGTTTTTAAATATTTGGGCATACCAGTTCCCTGTTAGATTACTATACATTGCTATTATAATTACACGTTTCGCTCCTTTTATTTCAGGCTATACTAAGCTACCTTTGCAACATGTTGCACAGCATGCAAAAAGAAGATAATTACCTGCACAAGGGTCTGCGAAAACAACTGGTGCAGGGATTGCGGGAGAAAGGCATAAAAGATGAGCGTGTGCTTGCAGCCATAGAGGCTATTCCCCGTCATTTTTTCCTCGACCCCGCCTTCGAACGTCAGGCCTATGAAGACAGGGCATTCCCCATCAGCGCCGGACAAACCATATCCCAACCTTATACTGTAGCCTGCCAGACGCAATTGCTGGAGATAGAAAAATTCGATAAGGTGCTGGAGATAGGAACAGGCAGTGCATACCAGGCATGCGTACTCGGAGAAATGGGCATTTCCTTATTCACCATCGAGCGCCAAAAGGAATTATACGACAGGGCAGCTACATTCCCTCTGCTTAAAAAATATCCCAATATAAAACGTTTTTATGGCGATGGTTTTGAAGGGCTGCCATCCTACGCCCCCTTCGATAAAATATTGGTCACCTGCGGTGCGCCCTTCGTCCCACCCAAATTACTGGATCAGTTAAAACCCGGCGGCATTATGGTCATACCCGTTGGGGAAGATAAAACACAAAAGATGCTGCGCATTTTTAAAGACAAAGATGGCCATGTGCATGAAGAAGAAATGGGGGATTTTGCATTTGTGCCCATGCTGCAAGGCAAGAACAACAAGTCCTGATAGATATTGGCAGGTGTCCCACACCTTCGAGGTGTGGGACACCTATGGTCACTTTTGCACTTCGTCTCTTGCATCCCCTTTGATGTAGATGGTATAACGTTTATCTCCGTGAGGATTGTTTACAGCGTCAGATTGTATGTATACTTCTTTATTAAAAACGCCATGCTGCTCTTCTGTTTTCAGGCCTAACTGTATTTTCCCTTTTTGCCCGGGCATGATCGGCACCTTCGGCCAGTCAACATTAGTACAACCGCATGAAGGGGTTACATTGATAATGTTCAACGGGCGGGTGCCGGTATTAGTGAATTCAAAAACGTACATAGCTACAGGCCCGCGCTTCAGTATACCGAAATCATGGGTATCGCCACCTTCAAATTTAAACATTGGCCCTTCCTTCGGCACGGCATTGTTTTGCGCGTTTGAATGCATGGAAACCCCAAGGACAAGGCATAACAATGGAACAAATAATTTTCTCATAACAATTTTTACGTGGTTTTATTTATTACAAACTGTTTATTGCATTTATGTGTTTTACTGATCTTTATTTCGCAGGAGGTGGTGGCGGTGGCGGTGGCGGAGCCGATACGGGCTTGGGTTCCTCCGGCTTTGGCATCACCATTCCTGTAATATGCAACTTCATAACACTTTGCTGGGCGTTTGAGGTTATGGTCACGTCCTTATTGATGGGTCCCACGCGGCCTGCTGTATTATAGGTTACATGTATCTTGCCTTTATGTTTTGGTTTTATGGGTTCCTTTGGCCATTCAGGCACTGTACACCCGCATGAACCATGCGCCTCAGTAATAACTATCGGGCTTTTGCCTACATTTCTAAATTCAAAGTCGTATTCCGCTTTAGGCCCATCCGGCACTTCGCCAAAATCATGTGTTTCTTCTTTGAACTTAAATATGCCTGCATCAGGGCCAACTGGTTTATCAGTAGCGTCCTTCCCGGCTTCCGCCTGCTGCGCGGGTAACTGCGATCCCGGTAACGGAGCCGGTTTGGTCACCTTTGGTGTTGGTGTAGGCGCTACCTGCTGCTTGGCATCCTGTGCGTTTACTATGGCCACGCTTACTAAAAAGCAGAGCATCATCATCCATACCTTTTTCATGTACATGATGAAAATTGAAATTTAGTAATTAATTGGTCCTGATCATTGACGTATTCTCAGGTACAGAGCCTGATGGCGCCTTTTCTACATTGCCTTTTATGGTCAGCACCTTCGTGCCTGCATTAGAAACAACGGAGATCGTTTTTGTGAACGGATTAGGCTTGCCTTTTGTATGATAAGCGACATTTATAGTGCCGGTTGCTCCTGGTGCTACAGGCTCCTTGGAGAATGACGGGACAGTACAACCGCACGAAGGCTGGGCCTTTTGTATGATTATAGGTTCATTGCCTGTATTCTTAAAAGTAAATTCGCAGGTGGCATCGGGGCCTTCCTGCACAGTACCGAAATCATGTACCATATCCGTAAAAGCCATATTGTCGGCTACCATCGTTGTTTGCGGGGCAGTAGTAGCAGTCGGTCCGGTCGTGCTCACTGTTTGTTGTGGGTTGTCAGTACCTGCATCACTTTTTTTATGTTTCTTTTGCGCCATGGCAACACCGGTACATAGTAACAATACACCTAATGATAGAATCGCTTTTTTCATATTTATAGTCTTTGTTTATTAATGACAGTTCAAAACAAAAATACCCCTAAAAATCTAAAAATAATTGTTTTTTATTGTTAAAACCTTCAAAAAGCTATACAATTGTAGTTTTGCGATAGTGTCTCATAAATTTTTAGTTATACAAACCGCCTTTACCGGTGATGTGGTGCTGGCTACAGCAATTATCGAAAAACTGCACCTGCGTTATCCCGGTGCGCAAATAGATTTCCTCCTGCGGAAGGGAAATGAAGGCTTATTGCAACACCACCCTTTTATCACCAATCTGCTCGTATGGGATAAAAAGAACAGCAAAACCAAAAACCTGCTGAGCATAGCCATGCAGGTCCGTAGGGAACATTATACGCATATCATTAACCTCCATAGATTCGGTTCCTCAGGTTGTATAACGTTCCTCTCCGGTGCCGCATATAAAGCGGGGTTCGACAAAAACCCGTTTGCCTTTTGCTATACCAAAAAAGTGGACCATATAATAGCAGAGCCTTACAGCCTCATCCCCGTGCATGAGGTACTCCGCAATCAAATGCTCATTGAAGACCTGACAGATAAGGAACCTGAATACCCAAAACTCTATCCCACAAAAGCTGACTACGATACAATCGCCGCATACAAGGCCGATCCGTATATCTGCATTGCACCCGCTTCCGTATGGTTCACCAAACAGTTCCCTGCAGAAAAATGGATAAGCCTCATTGACGCATTACCGTCAAATTATCGCATTTATTTATTAGGCGCGCCATCTGATAATGAACTTGCGGCACCCATAGCCGCCAAAACACAGCACACCCGGGTAACTAACCTTTGCGGCAAACTGAATTTCTTACAATCAGCCTCACTCATGCAGGGTGCGGCCATGAACTATACGAACGACTCTGCACCCCTGCACTTTGCCACCGCTATGAATGCTCCCGTATCTGCCGTTTTTTGTTCCACCGTGCCTGCGTTTGGGTTTGGCCCCATGCGCCCTAACGGTAGAGTAGTAGAAATAAAAGAACGCCTTTATTGCCGGCCATGCGGGCTGCACGGGCACAAAGCCTGCCCCGAAGGGCACTTCAGGTGCGCTTTGGAAATAACCAATGAACAACTCCTATGGTGGACTTCGAAGACGACATAAAGCGATGTGTAAACATCCTGCAAAACGGCGGCACCATCTTATACCCCACGGATACCGTTTGGGGAATAGGTTGTGATGCTATGAACGAAGCCGCGGTAGAAAAAGTCTTTGCCATCAAGCAGCGACTCAAAGAAAAAAGCATGATCATATTGATTGCTGATGCCCGCGATATACTCCAATACGTTGCCGCCCCGCCACCAGATATTATCGCCATCATAGAGGGCTTCGATAAGCCTACCACAGTTGTTTACGACAACGCCCTCGGCTTCCCCGACAATGTGGTAAATAAAGACGGTAGCATAGCCATCCGCATCACCACCGACCCCTTCTGCAAAGCACTCATAAAGCGTTTTCGCAAACCCATCATCTCCACCTCGGCAAACCTCAGCGGCCACCCCACCCCATCCATTTATAAAATGATCAGCAAAGAAATAATTGATGGCGTTGACTACGCCGTAAAATATCGCCAGAATGATGATACCATACATGCCCCCTCAACGCTGGTGCGGCTTGATGATGAGGGGAACATTCAGGTTTTGAGAAAGTAATACAGCATAAACAAAGACATTGGTAGGGATCCACCTAGTTACAACTGGTGCGGATTTATTGCTTGCAGGTCTTTAATTTTATCAAAATCAGAAATGTCATTGGTGATCAAAACAAGGCCGTGAACAAGTACCGTAGCGCCTATAATAGCATCCGGCAATTTTACACGATAGCTTTTCCGGATATCAATTGCTTTAATAATGATCTCTTCCTCAAGCCCATATACAATTGATGCTGCAATAAATGATTGTAACTGCCTGGTATATTGCTTTGACGCATTGGGCCATGCCAGCATTTCAATACGCGAGATGACGGAAATTTGCGGTATAATACCATCAATGAAAGAATAAGCATTTATGGGTAGCTTATTATTAAAGTAGTCTATTGCCGCATTGGTATCAATTAAATATTTTTGTCCCATTCGTTTCGGGCATCTTTGACATATTGTTGCAGGTCTTTATACTCCTCATCAGTAAGATTTAAAGTACCGCGAAAGTCTGCCATGGTTCTTTTTGCATCTTTTTCTTCATTTATCTCATCTACCGGGCAAAGCAATACTTCTATTCTTCTGCCAATATAATTTTCAGGCAAATGAATAGATACATCCTGCTCTTTTGGTGTTACAACAACTCGTACCATTATACAAATTTACAAAAAATAACTTTAATAAAGTCCCGTTTTTCCTTAGCTTTATTTTACCATGCTCATTAGCGAACTATCAAAAGCCTCCGGTTTCTCAAAAGATACCATCAGGTTCTATGAAAAAATAGGCCTCGTAGAATTGCCCAGATATGCCCGCCGGGAAAATAACTACAAAGATTATCCACCTGAAGTACTGCAAACCCTAAAAGCAATTCGTAACCTGAAATCACTAGGCTTTACCCTTGAAGAGATACGCGAGATAATCGTGCGCAAACAAATGAATGCACTCGACGACTGCACCACATTCAGGATCATAGAACAAAAAATTATCCACCTCGATACCCAGATAGACAAACTGCTCCTCTACAAGCACCGCCTTGAATTGGCACAACAACAAATGCGCGGAGAAAAAGTAAACCACATCATCACGCTTACAGAAATGAGCATGTGCGCTTAACTAGTAAGCCGGTCCACTATGCCATAATCAATCGCTTCCTGTGCGTCCATCCAGTAGTCTTTGTCAAAATCGTCCTTTATACGCTGTATATCTTTGTTGCAGTTGGCAGCAAGTATTCTTGCCGCCGCCTCCTTTGCCTTGGCTATTTGTTTGGCATGTATCTCTATTTCCCATAGCCGCGCCTGGAATCCGCCCATGCTCGGCTGGTGTATCATCACCTCAGCCAGCGGGTATATATAGCGGTTGCCGCGCTCCCCGGCAGATAAAAGTATCGCTGCCATTGATGCCGCTTGGCCTATACAGTAAGTGTACACTGGCGCAGGTATGCTTTGCATTATATCATGTATAGCATTGCCCGCTGTCACCATGCCGCCCGGGCTGTTGATGTAAAAATGTATTGGTTTTTGCGCGTCCATGCCCGATAGGTAACAAAGTTGTTCTACGATCGTCCGTGCCTTCTCATCATCCACAGCCCCCCACAAAAAAACCATCCGCCGTTCCAGCAGGTTTTTATTACGCACTAATTGCATGCCTGCATTAGGCTCCTTAATTATCTGTTCCTGTTC
>Ga0207079_1119_pt1 | contig 11784 bp, 8 predicted proteins | sample Alteio_BWMinHeat_61_FD_153525 | JGI IMG/M metagenome (GOLD analysis project Ga0207079, IMG submission 153525) | Enriched cells from forest soil in Barre Woods Harvard Forest LTER site, Petersham, Massachusetts, United States -... | ecosystem: Environmental > Terrestrial > Soil > Temperate forest >...
TATAATGCGCTGGCATAGAGTACGGTATTCTCATTCATATCGAATGATCCACCGAGGTAGCCTGTGCTGCGGGAATGTATCTGGTAGTTATCATTAATGAAACTTTCTACCGGCTGTGTCATATGGTAATAAGAAAAACCTGCATAAGCGGTAACATGGTCGGCAACCCTGCCGGAATACATCAGTCCGCCATTAAAATCAACATAGCCGACTGCTACTCTTTTGAATGATTCCAAAGTGGCGGTAGTAAAGCTTCCGGTCTGCGCATTAAACATATCGCCGAAGGTGAGCTTTGCAAAGTCTATGCTTTTTTGAACATAATATGTCTGGATACCTATAGAAAGATGTTGTAACCTGTCGTGCCCGAAAGCTTTATGGTAAGCTACAGAAAGGCCGGCAGTAGTGTTGGTGAGGCTTCCGGTACCTGATTGGTCATATTGAACTACTAATCCAAGGCCAAGGGCATCACCTTCCGGCAATTTGCCTTTAAGTGTGGCAATATCAAATGTTGCAGAGCCGGTTGTATATGGATTTGCAGACACAGCCGACCATTGTGTGCGGTAATTAGCGGCAAACCTCAGGTCTTCAGGTACAAAGCCGGTCATGGCGGGGTTTAAAGTCAGCGGCGATGTGAAATATTGAGTAAAGTGTACATCCTGTGCTATTGTAGTACCTGTAAGGGCCATAGCTACACTAAATCCAAATAATAATTTCTTCATCTTGTAGTCTTTTAGTAAAGTAATTATAAATTCCGACAGCAAATTAACGGAAATATTCCTTTTATACAAGACAATGCCAAACATTATTTTGGTTGGGTTAATAACCGGATTTTTTTGTTTATCCGGCAATTAGCCAGAAAGATGAACCCGGATCAGTTCATATAGGTGCTACCTGAACCTATAAAACATACCTAAATATTAGAATATCTTGGGGCAGGACCAGTCATATTGGGGGTTGCGCTCGTGTTTATTGATGCGGCCGGTATAGATCAATGATATTTCGTAACCACCAAAGCCGCTGGTTGCAGGCGTAAAGCTGGATATATTTGCGTCATAGCTAACGCCAATGCGCATTTTTGACCATTCGAGGCTGATATAAGGGCATACTGCATCGCCATAACGGTACCAGCCCCCGATATAGAAAATGGTATGTTTCTGGTATTCCTGGTCGTGGCCGGGATTTAATACAAAGCCGGCGGCGGCGCCAATAAGTACTTCACTGGCAGAAGCTTGTTCCTGGTACAAAGCGCTTGCGTATAAAACAGCATTTTCATTCATGTCGAAAGAACCACCGAGATAGAGTGAGCTGCGTGAATGGATCTGGTATGTATCGGCAATGAAACTTTCTACAGGTTGTGTCACGTGGTAATAAGAATACCCGATGTAAGCCGTAGTATGGTCTGTAACCTTGCCTGAGTACATGATACCTCCATTAAAATCCATGTAGCTGACGGCGGTTGCTTTGAAAAACCACATGCGTAGAGCCGGAAAAATTATTCATGCCGGCATTGTACATATCGTAGAAGGTGAGCTTTGAAAAATCAATGCTTTTTTGCACAAAATAACCTTGAAAGCCCATGGATAGATGCTGTGTTCTATCATGCCCGAAAGCTTTATGGTAAGCTAGTGACAAGCCTGCTGTGGTATTGGTGAGGCTTCCTGTACCTGACTGGTCGTGCTCAAAAACTAATCCAAGGCCGAGGGCATCGCCTTCAGGCAATTTATTTTTGAAAGTGGCAATATCAAATGACGCTGTAGCGGTTGTATAAGGGGTCGAAGATACCGCTGACCACTGCGAGCGATAGTTGGCAGCAAACCTGAGATCTTCAGGTATGAGGCCGGTCAGTGCAGGGTTTAGGGTGAGTGGCGATGTGAAATATTGAGTAAAGTGTACATCCTGTGCTGTGGCAGTACCCGTAAGCGTTAATGCTATACCAAAACTGAGTAATAATTTCTTCATCTCATCCACTTTTAAAAAACAGTTAAAAAATCCGTCAGCAAGTTAATGGAAATCTTTCTTTTATATAAGACATTAGCAAAAATTATTTTGGTTGGGGATGTTATTCTGATTTTCATCATATTTTTAAACTTAATACCATATAGCCGTAATTAGGGTTCATAAGCTAAAACCCACGATAATAATTACTTTTGCTATAAGCGACCACACATTGAGACAAATCATTCAATCTTTTAAAACGGGGGAAACTATTTTAGAGGAAGTACCTGCGCCTGATGTAAGGCGGGGTTGTGTGCTCATAAAAACCACGAGGAGCCTGGTATCCATAGGCACTGAGCGGATGCTGGTGGAGTTCGGGAGGGCAAATATGCTGCAAAAAGCACGCCAGCAGCCAGAGCGGGTGAAACAGGTACTGGACAAAGTAAAAACAGATGGCTTAAAGCCTACTTTACAGGCAGTATTCAATAAACTGGGACAGCCGCTGCCATTGGGTTATTGTAATGTGGGTAAGGTAATAGCTGTGGGTGAGGGTGTAAATGATTTTGCAGTAGGCGACCGGGTAGCTTCAAATGGCCCGCATGCCGAGTATGTATGCGTTCCGAAAAACCTGTGCGCGCATGTACCTGATGGTGTAACTGATGATGAAGCGGCTTTTACCGTCATTGGTTCCATAGGTTTGCAAGGTTTGCGCTTGTGCGATCCGCAACTAGGGGAAACAATAGTAGTGACCGGCCTCGGGCTCATAGGTTTGATAACGGCAGAGTTGCTGATAGCAAATGGTTGCCGGGTGATAGGAATAGACCCGGATGCCAATAAAATAGCGTTAGCGAGGAAGAAGGGAGTCATAGCCATAAACCCGTTGGATGGTACTGATGTGGTGAAGTATGTACTGGAAAATACAGAAGGTACCGGAGCAGATGGTGTGATCATTACTGCTTCCAGCAAGAGTGATGAGATCATTTCGCAGGCAGCAAAAATGAGCCGCAAACATGGGCGGATAATACTGATAGGCGTTATAGGGCTTAATATCAGCAGGGCTGATTTTTATGAGAAAGAACTGACTTTCCAGGTGTCCTGTTCTTATGGACCCGGGCGGTATGACGATAGTTATGAAAAGGGAGGTGTAGACTATCCTTTGCCTTATGTGCGGTGGACAGAGCAGCGCAATTTTAAAGCCATACTGCAAACCATAGCTGCCGGAAAGCTGGATGTGGCGTCGCTGATCACGGGCCGTATACCGCTTAGTGATTTTGGCAGGATATATAATAACATCGGTAACAAAGAATCTATTGCATCTATACTCGAATATCCTGAAGAGAGTAATGCTGCAAGTACAATAACTGTCAACAACGGCGCATTCGCTTCGGGAAACGGGGGCATTGGTATTATAGGCGCAGGGAACTTTACCAGTATGACCATGCTGCCTATACTCAGTGAACTTGGTGCGCCATTGAGTGCGATTGCCAGCGCATCAGGATTGTCAGGTACAACTCTTGCAAAGAAATATAAAATAGGCAAAAGCACTACTGACTATAAGAGTATTCTTAATGACCCCGCAATAGGGCTTGTGATGATCACCACACGCCACAACGAGCACGCGCATATGGTCGTGGAGAGCTTGCGGGCGGGTAAGCATGTGTTTGTGGAAAAGCCACTGGCGCTGAATAAAGCAGAACTTGATGAAATACTGGCGGCGTATAATGGCAGTAAGACACTTACTGTAGGCTTTAACCGGCGCTTTTCACCGCATATGCAAAAGGTGAAACAACTGGTGGGCGACGCACTGATGAATGTAGTAGCTACCATGAATGCCGGCAGTATTCCTGCAAATATATGGGTGCATGACCTGAAAACAGGCGGTGGCAGGATAGTAGGAGAGGCTTGTCATTATATGGACCTTATCACCTTTCTCACCGGCAGTAAGATAAAAGCAGTGTGCATGAATGCAATGGGTATGAACCCACAAGCAACTACGGACAATGCTTCCATACTGCTGCAATATGAAAATGGGAGTACGGGTGTTATCAATTATTTTGCAAATGGTTCGAAAGCTTATTCCAAAGAACGGATAGAAGTATACGCACAGGAGCGGACACTGATCACAGATAATTTCAGGCTTACAGAAGGGTATGGTACTAAAGGTTTTTCGAAATTGAAAACTAATGTGGACAAGGGGCATGCAGCACAGTTCAAGCTGCTGGTGGAAAGAATAAAGAATGGCGGTGGGCCACTGATACCTTTTGATGAGTTGGTGAATACTACGCTGGCAGGGTTTGCAGCGATAGAGAGTTTGATGAAAAGGGAGTGGGTACCCGTAAACCCCTGACCCCTAAAGGGAACCTGCTATTAATCGACAGAAGTAGACGGAACTGAAAATCATTTGTTGAATTATTTTTGAAATTTTATAAAAACAAGAAGAAGCCCCTTTAGGGGTTTGGGGTTTTATGCTGATAGATATAATTGCAGGTGCAAGGCCGAACTTTATTAAGATAGCTCCTATAATCGCGGCTATAGAAGTGCGAAGCAGAACTGGAGTGGATATTCATTACCGGCTGGTGCACACGGGGCAGCATTATGACAAAAAAATGAGCGGGGATTTTTTTGAGCAATTGAATATTCCCGCACCACATTATAACCTGGAAGTAGGCTCCGGTACACAGGCAGAGCAGGCAGGAAAAATAATGATTGGTTACGAACGGCTGTTGCTTGAAAAGCCATGTGACCTATGCATAGTTGTAGGAGATGTAACCTCTACCATGGCGTGTGCGATCGCTGCAAAGAAAGTAAACAATATCAAAGTAGCCCATGTGGAAGGCGGCATACGTTCCGGTGACTGGACGATGCCCGAGGAGATAAACCGTATTGTGACAGACGCTATTACCGATTACTTTTTCACTACGTCAACTATTGCCAACAAAAATCTGAGTAAAGCAGGTGTTGCCTACGACCGGATATTTTTTGTGGGTAATACCATGATAGATACGCTGTATAAACAAATGCCCAGATTTCAGCGCCCGGTTTTTTGGGATAAATACAACCTGGAAGAAAAGGGATACATAGTGATGACATTGCACCGGCCAAATAATGTAGATGATGCAGCAACACTTCGGGAGTTGGTGACAGAGATCGTTAGTGCATCGCAAGGGCTACCGGTCATATTTCCTGTTCACCCGCGGACAGCAAAAATATTGGAAGCCACAGGCGTAGATGCCCCTAACTTGTATGCTATTGACCCGCTTGGGTACCTGGAATTTAATTATCTTGTAAAAAATGCAAGGGCTGTAATTACAGATTCCGGGGGTATAACTGAGGAGGCCACAGTAATGGGTGTGCCCTGCATGACGCTGAGGAATAGTACAGAACGGCCGGAAACCTGTACCGTAGGTACTAATGAACTTTTAGGTACTGATCCTAAAGGCATAGCGCCTGCATTTGAAAAATTGTTTTCGGGGCAATGGAAAAAAGGAAGTATACCTGAGTTATGGGATGGCAAAACGGCAGAACGAATTATTGCGCATATAGCCGAGATTTTTAGTTTACCTAAACTATAGCATTATGGCACAAAATATTTCTAATGAAAGCAATCAATTTGTTGAGGATAAATGGAAACTTGCTCTCGATGCAGCGGGAGATGGTATGTGGGACCTGAATATGCAAACCGGGGAGATCTCCTTTTCTGATAAATGGCATGAAATATTCGGGTACGATTTCTCTGATGTTTCTACCTGGGATGGATGGGCTGCTAAAATTCACCCGGATGATAAAGGCAGGTATGAACATAAAGTGGAAGATGTTATTTCAGGGGAATTACCTTCTTATTCAATAGAACAAAGATTTTTATGCAAAGACGGCACTTACAAATGGATATTGAGCAGGGGAGTGATCATTTCAAGAACAGCTGATGGCAAGCCACTCAGGGCCATTGGTACACATCACGATATTAACGACCAAAAATTAGCTGAGGCGGCTTTGAAAGCAAGCAGGGATATTTTTGCAAGTACTTTTGACCATTCGGGTATTGGTATAGCATTGATAGGGCCCGATGCCAAATGGCTGGATGTGAATAACGTTGTGTGCCATATGACCGGTTATACAAAAGAGGAATTACAGAGCCTTACGCATTACGATGTTACCCATCCCGATGACCGGGAAATAGACCGGGGGCTGATCGATCAAATGCTGGACAAGGATATCTATACTTATACGATCGAGAAGAGGTATGTAACCAAGCAAAAGAAAATTGTTATCGGGTTACTTACAGTATCTCTTGTGTGGAACAGCGATAATACACCGAAATTTTTTATTTCGCAGGTGATTGACATAACTAAGAAAAAAGAGCTGGAAAACGAGATCAAAATGAAGAATGCGGAGTTGCAATCTGCAAAGGTGAACCTGCTGCATAAAGTAAGCTTACTGGAAGAGTTAAGTGATAATATCGCTAACAATTTAACAGTGCCTGCAGCTAATATTAAAGCGATCTCTGAAGCGCTACAGGCCAGTCATGGAGGAGACAAACCTGCTGTTATAAAAGCATTGAACAAAACTTTAAAACAGGAAGAAGCCGTTGAACTTATCCATGAAAACAGTGAAACCATAATTAACACTTTGTCTGCTATTATGGAGTCTGCCAAAATAAAACACAAAGAAAAGTAACCGGGAATGTGATTTGTTGTAACGATGTGATAAAATTGAATGCCAGGAACAATAAATAAAATGATCAACCTTGCCCGGAACATGGGCTGGCGATATATAGGTTTCCGCGCACGATATGAATTGCTGCGGCGTAGTGGTTTATTAAAAAGTAAGTTCCCGGTCAATCCCTCATTCAGGCAATATCTTACACTTACTCAATGGAAACAGCAAAGTGTACAATTCTTTTTCAAGGATGGGGGATCTATTACATTTCCGCGCGATCCTCAACCGGTGTTGAAGGAAACATTTGATAACATAAGGAACGAGAAGCTATTATTGTTTAACAGTGTGCTTACCGACCTTGGTGTGAATTACGACTGGGTTACTAACCCGGACAGTGGGTTTCATTATGACATAAAAAAACACTGGACAGAGATCGCTGATTATTCAAAAGAAGCGGGTGATATAAAGTATGTTTGGGAAAAATCACGGTTTTCTTATCTCTATGATATTATCCGTTATGACTATCATTTTAATGAGGACTGCGCTGAGTTTGTATTCCGCGATATACTATCGTGGATAAAAAGTAACCCCATCAATTGCGGGCCGAATTACCGGTGTAGCCAGGAGATGTCATTAAGAGTGCTCAACTGGACATTTGCGCTCTATTATTACGGGAACTCGCCGCATCTGACAGATGAAATATTTAACCAGGTGCAGCATGTTATCTACTGGCACATGGACCATGTGTATAAAAACATAGATTTTTCAAGAATTGCTGTGCGGAATAATCATGCAATAACGGAAACGCTTGCACTTTATCTGGTGGGTATATTTTACCCAACATTGCCTGGTGCGGCCATATGGAAACAAAAAGGCAAAGCATGGTTTGAAGAAGAGATCGCTTACCAGGTTTATGATGATGGGACATTCCTGCAATTCTCCATGAATTATCACCGCATCGTAATTCAATTGCTCACCTGGGGTATAACATTGTCTGAGAAGAATGGAGAAAAATTTAGTGAGGTCGTTTACGGCCGCGCGAAAAAGTCACTGAAATTTTTGCGCACATGCATGACCGATGAAAACGGGCGACTGCCTAACTATGGCGCCAATGACGGTGCGTTATTTTTCAAGCTAAGTAACACTCATTATCGTGATTATCGCCCGCAACTGCAGGCGCTTGCCGCAGCAGTGGGTATGGATATTGGCTTGAATGGCTCGTTTGAAGATGGTTTATGGTATGGGTTGAATAAAGAGGTCGTAGACAAGTGGTCCCCGGCAAATGGTATACATGCATTTGTAAAAGGAGGTTATTACATTATCAGGGAGCCGGACACGCTGACATTCATTAAATGTGGCGGTTATAGAGACAGGCCTTCGCACGCTGATAACCTGCACATAGATATATGGTATAAGGGTGAAAATATTTTGCCTGATGCAGGCAGCTATAAGTATAATACTGATGAGGCTACAATGCGCTACTTTAGTGGTACACAGTCACACAATACCATAATGCTGGGTAATAATGACCAGATGCTGAAGGGTGGAAGGTTTATATGGTATTATTGGTCGCAATGCGAATCCGCAGAATTTAAGGAGGATGCTAATACTTATATTTTCAATGGTTCAGTAAATGCATTCAGGTATATCAGGAATAATATTGTGCACAGGAGAACGATCGTTAAGCAAAAAGGATTACCTCTTTGGGAAATTAAAGATGAGATAACAGGAGCCCCAAAGGATATGGAGCTGCAGCAATTATGGCATGTGCCGACGGGGAACAAAGACATTGTCATACGCAGTAAAAATAAACAGAGTGGAGCATATGAGCCACAGAAACGTGATGGTTGGTATTCTTCATTATACGGACAAAAAGAAAAAACGGACGAATATTATTTTAGCACTGCGAATAGTATTATTTACACATCAATAAAGGTTGAGCCCACCCGATGAACATACTATTGATCCACCAGTACTTTTTAGAAGAAAATGACCCGGGAGGCTCACGCTGGAATGAGTTTACGAGGGTATGGAGTGAACAAGGGCATACGGTAACTGTGCTGGGTGGGATGATGCATTATAACGGCAAGGAAAAGAAGTCGGAATACAAGGGTAAGCTTTTTGTAAAAAAACAGCAAGGTACAGTGACGGTATGGCGTTGCCATGTTTCGGAGGCCTATAACAAGCATTTCCTGGGCAGGCTGTGGGGATACTTTTCCTTTATGTTCTCCTCTTTTTACGCAGGGCTTTTTAAAGCTAAAGGGAGATTTGACGTGGTTATTGTTACGTCGCCACCACTATTTGTAGGGGTGAGTGGATACTTAGTATCAAGGTTTCGGAGGGTGCCCTTTGTTTTTGAAGTACGTGACCTGTGGCCGGAATCGGCAATAGATACAGGGGTTTTGACCAATAAGCTGATCATTAAACTTGCCTATTGGGTAGAGGCATTCATTTACAAAAGAGCAGCGCTTATTAATGTACTGACCCCGGCTTTTTATAAAACTTTAAAAGAAAAAAAGGGAATACCCGAGCGCAAGCTGATACAAATATCGAATGCTGCAGATTTCAGCTTGTCTGAAAAACTTTTGAATGATTTTGACCGGGAAGCATTTCGAAATGAGCATGAGCTTGACGGTAGGTTTGTTATTACTTATGTAGGTGCGCATGGTGTAGCTAATTGCCTGGAGCAGCTACTGGACGCCGGAGAGGTGTTGAAAGATACTAATGTGCTGTTCTTGCTGATAGGGCAGGGGATGGAAAAAGACAGGCTAAAAAAGCTCGCTGAAGAGAGGAAGATAACCAATGTGCGGTTCCTTGATTCAGTGCCGAAGGCTGAAGTATTCCGGTACATACTGGCTTCTGAAATGGGCGCATCTGTGCTTAAAAAGGTTGATACTTTTAAAACCGTGTACTCCAACAAAACCTTTGATTACATGTCGTGCAGGAAGCCCATTCTTATGGCGATAGATGGTGTATCGAGAGAATTGGTGGAGGCCGCAGGAGCAGGCACTTATGTGGAGCCTGAGCATACTGAAGAGTACAGCCGCGTCGTCCGCATGTATCTCGCTGACCCTACGCGATTGGTTAGAGAAGGAGAAAGCGGTTATAGGTTTGCTAAAGAAAATTTTGACCGTGAAGTGCTTGCGAAAAAATACCTTGAATATATAAGGCCTCTCCCGGGCTCTCCGAAGGAGAGGTGATATTATGTGAGTTTTGTTACGCCAGCGAGAGAGCTACCATCTCAGCTATATCCATCACCTTTACGTTATCTTCCTGCTCTTTGTTTTTTACGCCGTCAGTAAGCATGGTCATGCAGAACGGGCAATTTGACGCAATGATGGTAGCGCCTGTTTCCAAAGCCTGTACCGCACGGTCAAAATTAACGCGTGTGGTTCCTGCCTCCTCTTCCTTGAACATTTGTGCGCCGCCTGCGCCGCAACACATGCCATTGCTGCGGCAGCGCTTCATTTCTATCAGTTCATTGTCGAAAGCCTCGAGCACTGCGCGGGGAGCTTCATAGATATTATTGCCGCGGCCCAGGTAGCAGCTGTCGTGATAGGTGATGCGTACGCCTTTGAATGCGCCACCATCTTTTATTTTTATACGTCCTTCATCTATAAGTTGTTGCAAAAAAGTGGTGTGGTGCATTACTTTATAATCACCACCGAGTGCAGGGTATTCGTTTTTGATAATATTGAAGCAGTGTGGGCATGTAGTCACGATCTTTTTTATGCCGTAGCCATTAAGGGTATGGATGTTGTTATAAGCCATCATCTGGAACATGAACTCATTTCCCGCCCTACGTGCGGGGTCTCCGGTACACATCTCTTCTTTCCCCAGTATGGCAAATTTTATTCCAACCTTATCGAGTATTTGTGCAAACGCCCTTGCGATCTTTTGTGCACGCTGGTCGAAACTGCCGGCACACCCTACCCAGAATAATACTTCAGGCATTTCACTATTCGCTGCAAACTCACTCATTGATCTTATCGGCATAATTCCATTTTTAAAATCTCAGCAGATGCTAAGTAATATTGTTTGTTTTTTTATAATCCAATTTGCACATTCTTAATTTGCACGTTAATTGAGCCATTGCGCTATTGAGTCATTCAGCTATTGCTTACCCACGCATCCCTGTCGTCAGGGCTGAATTTCCATGGGGCCATATTATTTTCTATATTCCCGAACATCAGGTTCCATTCCTGTGGCGCATTGCTTTCTTCCATCACCAGGTTACGACGTAGCTGCATGATAATAGCCAGCGGGTCTATCATTACCGGGCAGGCTTCCACGCACGCCTGGCAGGTGGTACATGCACGCAGCTCTTCCACGGTTATATAATCATTGAGCAGCGATTTGCCATCATCTTTAAATGTTTTATTCGCATCAATGTTTCTGCCCACTTCTTCCAGTCTGTCGCGGGTATCCATCATTATTTTCCGGGGAGAAAGCTTTTTGCCGGTAAGGTTAGCAGGGCATACAGAGGTGCAACGCCCGCATTCTGTACAGGAATAGGCATCAAGCAGATTCTTCCAGCTAAGGTCAGTTACATCTTTTGCGCCAAAGCGTTTGTGCTCCTGTTCTGCTGTAGCCCCGATAGCTATCGGGGGGGCTTTATCTGGCTCCATCATATATAGCACTTCGTTCTGTATCTCCGGCATATTTTTTACCTCGCCCTGTGGTATCAATTTGGAATAATAGGCGTTAGGGAAGGCAAGCAAAATATGGAAGTGCTTGGAGTATGGCAGGTAGTTGAGAAAAAAGAATACCCCGATGATATGCAGCCACCAGCATCCCCGCTCTATACCCAGCAATGTGGGTACAGACAAGCCCGAAAACATGCCTGTGAAATGGCTCGTGATCCAGAAAGGAGCAGTAGCGGTGTAATGTTCTGCGCCACGGCTTTGCAAAGTAAGGTCGGCCGTATTCATGGTCAGGAACAGCGCCATGAGTATAATCTCTGTAATGAGAATGATATTGGCATCCTCGCGTGGCCAGCCAATTAATTCCTTCATGTTTAGCCGGCGTACTTTAATAATATTCCTGCGTACAAGAAATATAGCACAGGACACAAGTACCAGTGCAGCGAGTATTTCAAAGAACCCGATCAGGTAAGCATATAACGTGCCGAGCACAGGGGCAAAAAGCCGGTGTACACCCAATATACCATCCAAAAATATTTCGAGTATCTCT
>Ga0207079_1124_pt1 | contig 11435 bp, 10 predicted proteins | sample Alteio_BWMinHeat_61_FD_153525 | JGI IMG/M metagenome (GOLD analysis project Ga0207079, IMG submission 153525) | Enriched cells from forest soil in Barre Woods Harvard Forest LTER site, Petersham, Massachusetts, United States -... | ecosystem: Environmental > Terrestrial > Soil > Temperate forest >...
CTCGTTTGATGCAACAACTACGCAGCTGAATGTAGAGTGGTATACGCAGTACAAAAATCCGCACCATATCCCTCCGGCGTTCTTTGCACCTGGCGCAACAGGTGGTTATATAGGTATTCAAATGAACAATGCAGGTGCACTTGTATCAGGATTGGATTACCTGCAGGTTGCGGAAAATGCTACCGGCTCTAATAAAAAAGCCTCCCCAACGCCAACTATTGCATCGAGCAGGCAAAACGACCGGACTGATTACCAGTTTGTAGCTTTTTCAAACCAGTCCGTCCCTGCAAACAATGAAATGGTAGTAAAAGACAGGAACTGGGCATGGCCTACATTCAAGGGCGGCCACCCGGCAAACTATTGGTCAGGGCTTTACAACGCTACCGGAACTACTAATATCGTAAAAGCAGGAAACAGCATAACAGCTTATCCAAACCCGTTTGCAGATAAGATCTCATTAGATATATCTGCCGGGCTGCTTGATAAGACGCTGAATGTTTCAGTAGAAGATGAATTCGGCAGGGTTGTGGATAAATTTACGGTAAAGGGTAGCGCTGTAAATACACACTTGGGCACTATGAGCAATCAGCTCAATGATGGCATTTACTTTATAAAAGTGCAATCGGCATCAGATGATTTTAACCAGGTTATAAAAATTCAGAAGCTTGGCGCTCATTAAGCGTTGGTTAGCTAATAACTGATTTCTTCTGACTATTTTTTGAGGAGCGGTTGTCCCGGAATCGGGGGCAACCGCTTTTATTTTTAAATAGTTTTTTGTCGGCCGTGTTATGGCTATTTGTCGTGTCAAAGAAGCTGGTGCATTACCAGCTAAAAAGCTGTAAATACCCAGCTAAAAAACAATATAAAGGCAACTTTAAAAACATGGTTTTTAAATATTTTGATGGGAATTTTACATGCTATCCTCATAGTATACTAGGTATGTTTTATTTCCTCCTATGTCCTCATGAAAAGTATTGATAGCCCTCGCTCTTAATGAGCATAAATTGAGAATAATGGTTGTTGAAAATAGGATACCAATCGCAATTGCAGACGACCATAGTGTAGTCAGGAAGGGCTTAGTTGATTTTATTGACTCATGGGGCGGCTTTACAGTGGTGTTGGAGGCTGGGAACGGAATGGTGTTGTTAGAAAATTTAGAGCAAGCGAAACAGTTTCCCGAGCTCTGCATTCTGGATATGAACATGCCGGTGATGAATGGGTTTGAAACGTTTAAGGAAATAAAAAAACGATGGCCGGACTTTAAAGTATTGATCCTGTCCGTATCTATTTCTGAATATACGGCAACAACTATGATAAACCTCGGCGCCAATGGATTTTTATCTAAAGATTGTGATCCGGAAAATATTCGCAAAGCATTATGGTCTATCTACAAGGAAGGGTATTATTATTCCTCGTTAATTCCCAAAAAAATATTTGAGAAAGCAAAGGGCAACATCCAGCTGAAAATTACCTGCCGTGAAACAGAATTCCTGAATCTATGCTGTACAGACATGGGCTATAAGACCATCGCTGACAGAATGGGTATAAGCATCCGTACAGTAGAAAGCTACCGGGATTCGTTATACAAAAAACTGAATGTAAAGACCAGGATGGGGCTAATGATCTTTGCTTTAAAAAATGGTATTGTGCAACAGGATAATCTTGTGTGACCGTAAAGTACATTTTATTCCACCGGAATAACTCCCATTTGTATGCCACATAAAACGAGGCCTTCTCTGCTATTGACCCCTAACTTGTCAAACAAACTGGTTCTGTATCCTGCCACACTTCTATCTGACACGCCTATTTTATCTCCAATCTCTTTGTATGTTAAATCAGTATGACAGAGTTTAAGCAATTGCAATTCCATTTCAGTCAAAGTAGGCATTATGGAAGAATTCTTCAACCTTTGATAAAAATTGATCGAAGCAATTTCAGAAACGTAGAATCCGGAATTATAAATAGAGTTTAAAGCTAATTCCAATTCCTGCGGCTTGCAATTTTTCAACAGGTACCCGGACGCCCCGCTTCTGAACATTTTGATAATTGCCATCTCATGTTTATGCATAGTCAGGATTAATACTTTCATATCAGGCCATTTCTTTTTGATAGCAATAAGTGTTTCGTATCCGTCCCATATAGGCATACTGATATCCAATACAATAATGTCAGGTAGTATTTCGGATGCCATCAGTTTATCAAAGAGTTCTTTACCATTGCTAGCTATAATATCAACATTAAATCCTCCGAAATCATGAATTATTTCTGTGTATCCCTTTACAACTATGTCATGGTCATCAGCAATAGCTATTTTAATTAACTGGTTCATAAGTATCAGTGTTTAATGTCAATATTATCGTGCTTCCATGTAAAGGAGTAGACTGAACTTCAAGTAGCCCTTGTATATATCGGGCACGCTGAAACATATTGATAAATCCAAGCCCCCTCATCTCATGAATTTTATTCTTTTCAAATCCTTTACCATTATCCGTTATTTTCATTGTAAATAAATTTGGTTCATAATTAAGTGTAAAATTCAAATTAGTTGCTTTAGCGTGTTTTGCACAGTTTTGTATAGCTTCCTGGGCTATACGAAAAACATGCAGTTCCTTATCTCCGGCTAAAGAAACCGGCTCGCCTGTGATCTCCATATTACAGGCAATATTCTTTGCAAGCTTTATGTGCGCTAATTCCTTGGTAATTGTATCAATTAAGCCAATATTTTTTACAAAATTACTGTTTAAGGAATGGGTAATATTATGCAGGTCATCAATTACCTGTCCAATTATCTTATTTGTTCTCTCGATCACTACAGTTTGTTCGTTCGACGTTGCAAGGTCAGCAATTCTGTACATATTGAATTGCGCAAAACCAAGAACGGATTTTACGTTATCGTGTAGTTCTTTTGAAATTTCATCCATAGTATTTTCATGTTCCTCAATTTTAGTTCGGAGTATATTGTTTTCGTGGTCAAAAACCATTTGGCGTTTCTCAAGCAAATGCTGGTTTTGTCTTTTCTTTTGAACCAATAAATACACGATCAAAAAAAATCCAAACAATGTTAGCAGCAGCGAACCTGCGACAAATAAGGGCACAATGTACTGGTCATTCATTGCTTTTGCATTTTAGGGTATAACAAAAAAACAAGCCCGATAGCTACATAAGTAATGTCATTTATAACGAGTAAAGCAATGTTTATCTTCCATGCTGCATGCTGTAATTTAACATTAATGTAGTTATATAACCCCCAATTCAGGAATGTAATGCACCAAAAAAACACTAAAATACTGATAAACCAAAAATGGGGATATTTATATAATTGGATATAGTCCGTTTTAAGTAACAACCTGAAAAATGCAAATAAGCACATACCGATGACCAAAAATCCTTCTAAAAATAAAAAATAAGAATTCATGCTGTTTAAGTGCTGCAAAAATATCAGGTTGAGTATCCCCAGGACAGTTCCGCTTATTCCTAAATAAACGCCAATATTTTTCTTTCTAAAGACATCAATCACGTTATTGAAATAAAGACAAAGAAAATTAAACTCAACAATGGAAAAAATGGAATAAAGTTCCAAATTATGGTGATATTTCAAAGCTAAATAATATGCTGCACACTCAATAACTAAAGTGCAGCATATTAATACTGTTAGTATTTTAGAAGCAGCATCTGATCCTTTATATCTATATAAACCCAAAGAACAGGCAAACAGCATTGATACAATGGAAATACAATATGCTAAATAATAGACCATGCGTCATTGCAACAAATTATTTCCTGCTGACCCTGAAGGGCAGGAATACGGACACGGTGCACTATAATCCAGCACTTGCCCGTTATGATAAATATAATTTCCCGAAGCGTCATACGCAGCAATGACGATTGTTATCGCGCCACTTTGGTAACCCGCATATTCTCCCGATTTCCCGGAATTAATATAGGCCGGTGTGTGAGCAAATATCAACTTCAGTTTTTTTATTGAACTATTTTCTAAATACGATCTTAAACTATCCGCATTAACTGAAAATGATCTTACGTCAGTATCGTTATACTCGTAGTTAATACTGTAAAGATAACTGTTGATCATACTATTCGCAAGATTAACTGAGATAAACCGGGAATTGAAAGTATCTGTGGTGTCAGAAAACCTTTGCGCGAAATGAGAATGAGGGAGGCTTTTGGAAGTTACTGGTTCTACTTCCGGATTACTTTTTCTACACGCAATAATGACAATGCTTAAGCATAAAGCGGCAATCAATTTTGTTTTCATAAATCAGTATTTTTTTTACGGTTTTACAATGACCGCAAACTACTTTGTTTGGATTGGATGGAGTATGTCTGAAAAGCGGCTATTTTTAAGCTTTTAAGCTAAAAAGCTTAAGCCTTTTCGGCAAAAAGCTCATTTTTATGAGCTAAAAAGCATAAAGAAATCAACTTTTTTCTTTTTAGATCCTCAACGGGAATTTTACAGGAAATTGGAATATTATTATAGTAAGGCAGTAATTACGTTTCCTCAACGAGCGGCGCAAATAGTAATGCCAGGCCATTGCAACATCTATTCTTGAATACTGTCTTTGAAAGGAAGAAAAAGAGATGAAAAGCCTTTCCTCCTGTCTGCCAACGAAAAAACCCTATACGGCTGAACCCGTCCCACCAGCTATATCCGATCGAAATCCCGTAAAGCAAGGCGTTCAGGTCAGGATAATAAATAATAAGGTTGGCCTTACCCAAATTTATACAAACACCTTACAGTCTTATATTATATAACAGGTGAAGCTGCTGCCTGCCCGCCATCGGCGGTAGGCATTGCACCTTTGCCTATGCAAAAAGCCGAAGCTGTACTGGGGAGTTTCAAAATCAAGACAATTGAGCTACTACTCTTTTTATAATTTTTGATAGAGATGTATTATTACGGCATTTTTTTTGCGCGTGATAAATCTACAACCCGGAGCTGACCACCAGCTTTTTCAAATACCTGTCTGATGCCGTACTTGCTGATATGATGTAAACCCCATCAGGCAGATCGAAGTTTACTTCGGTATCCTTATTAGTGGTTGCTGCAAACGATTTTAACTGCCTCCCTAACATATCAGTGACCACTATATTGGCGGGCATAGCCATACCTGAATGAATATTGAAAAAGAAAGAGCCTTTGGCAGGATTTGGCCATACGTTTAGATTATCATTATCTGCTGCCCGCAATGCAGGCACTCCATTTCCGCAATATTTTACTGTAGTGTAGACAGTAACGGTATCTCGAAACCAGCTGCAGTCAGATACCTGTACCTGGAAAGTATCATTGCCGATATAAGTTATCAGAGGAGTATAAGAAAACCCGGCAGGTATTAAAGGGCTGCCGGTAGCTATAGCTGAATAAGAGCCTGCAACCGTGCCATGCTTTGGCGGGCTTAAGACACTCCATGTAGTTTTTTGCCCTGCATCTGAGTCTATTGCCGCAAGTATTGAATTCAAAGCAAGCATTGAATCATTGCAGACGGTGAAAGTGTGCGTATGCCCGGCGGTGAAACGAGGCGGATGATCGAAAAGAACTGCCCGTATCCTATACTGGTCCCTGATAAATAAATTGCCCGCGCAATCAAAAGCCAACCAACCGCCCCCAATTTCAGCAGCGGTCGCTGGCCCTCCGTCGCCACTAAAACCGCTTATCCCTGTGCCCACAACTGTCGTAATGATACCTGCGGTGTCAATTTTACGTATCCTGTGATTGTTGAGGTCTGTTACAAAGATGTCTCCTGTACGATCGTTTATAGCCACATCTGCAGCAGAAAAAAGCCTTGCATCTGTTGCCGCCCCTCCATCACCACTGAAAGCGCCGCCTAGCGGACCAGTCGGACCACTACCGGCTATGGTGGTAATGATGCCTGCAGTGTCAATCTTTCGTACACGGTTATTGTAAAAATCCGCTATATACAGGTTGCCTTTAAAATCTGTTGCTAACCCTGCAGGACTCAACAATGCTGCCGTTGCAGGCCCGCCATCGCCACTAAAACCAAACGTGCTACCACCAGCAAATTCAGTTATAATACCCGCAGCATCTATTTTCCTGATACTGCCTACATGACTAACAAAGTAAAAGTTGCCGGACGTATCAATTGCCGCATTTTCTGGATCGTATATTTCTGCTGTTGTCGCCGGGCCTCCATCACCGGTTGTAGCCGCAACACCAGTTCCCGCAAAAGTGCTGATAATACCTGAAGGGGCAATCCTTCGTATGCGGTGTCCTAGCGTTGTGCTTCCACATGGTAAATAAATATTGCCGTTTCGCCAAGCAACTTTTCCTCCGTTATGTATTTCAGCAGTTGTGGCGGGGCTACCATCCCCTGTAAACCCTGCAATGCCATTCCCTCCTACAGTACTGATTATACCCTGGGTATTGATTTTACGTATACGGTTAGAGGAATCCTGTATATATAAATTACCCATCATATCGAATACCAAGCCCCCTAAACTAATATTTGCTACAATTGCAGGTCCGCCGTCACCGCTGTACCCGCCTATACCAGTGCCTACTACAGTGATTATATTTTGCCCAAAGGTCGAACCAAGAGGATAAATAATATAGCATAAGCAGATACCAATGACCCAAGGATATTTAAAGAACCCGAACATATAATTATGCACTTTACTAGCCATAAATAGTTATTACTACATTACTCGGAGCAGTGCTTATTATTGTAAATGTAGCATATTTTGTTTAATATTTTGACGATCAGGCACTTACTCAATTATTACATTATTTATTTTTACATTAACAAATATTTTCTCTGCTTTACCCAAGATTCTCTAACGGTTTTACGTCTATTATAGTGAGTGGTTAGTTTCAATAGTGGAAGGCGCCTTTCATTTTACCCGGAACAGATCCTCAAAACCTAAAAACTGAATGCCGGATGGCGGCCCCTGTAACCGATATGACTATGAAACTAAAGATTTGATAAGATGAGAAATAGGTAGTAAATTACTTTATTAATGCAAGGCTGGCACTTTTGGGTTTTGGCCTTGACCTCGAAACATCACTTATGCCCGCATATTCTGAACAGGAAATAATAGCAGGGTGCCGGAATAAAGACCGGTCTATACAGGAGCACCTGTATAAAACATCTTACAGCATGTTTTTGAAAGTGTGCGCCCGTTATGCTAAGAATATGCAGGATGCAGAACAACTACTCAACGACGGTTTCCTGAAGATCTTTACCCAGGTAGAGTTTTTTAAAAATGCAGGTTCTTTTGCCGGTTGGATGAAGCGTATAATGGTCAATACCTGTCTCGATTATTTAAGGGGCACTTCCCTGAAGGAAGAAATGGCGATGCATGTGAACTCTATACCAATAGAGAACAGTAACCTGGCGGTAACTAATGACGCTATTGAAAGCATAGAATTCAGGGAGCTCGTGAAAATTATACAGTCATTGCCGGCCATGACAAGAACCGTATTTAACCTGTTTGTTTTTGACGGGTACAATCATAAAGAAATAGCAGAACAGTTAACTATAAGCGAAGGAACTTCTCACTGGCATGTGCATCAGGCGAGGAATATTCTTCAAAAAAAATTAAATAAATCAGATCAACAAAAAGTGACGTATGAAGCCAAAAGAATTTGACGAACTGATCAGGCAAAAATTTGATCAGGACGACTTTGCGTACAACCCGAGAAATTGGGACAGGCTCGCAGAGCAGTTGGACGGCCGTGCTAAAAAACGCAGCATTATTATGTGGTGGATAATGCCACTTGCAGGTGTAGCCGCATCTGTAGCCCTTGCTATGGGCGTTGCTCCCCTCATGAACCAGGGATTACCCGGCAAGGCCGGCGTAAATACCGGGATCGTGAAAACTTTAAAAGTTGATGGCGGCAGGCATGCACAAAACCCTGCCCCTATAGCTACAATATATTCAGACAATACAGCCGTGTTAGCTGCCAACACAACTAAGCACCACCATACTCATAAGAATGGGCCGGTAAAAGAAGAAAATATAAATGACGAGGTGCACATTGATCTCCTGAATGCGGTTCCAAATAATTATACGACAACGCGTAAAGCAAACATTAACCTGCTCAAAAAGGAAGAAGTAGCAACAGTTAAGAAAGATAAAAAGAAAGAAGAGGTTGCTGAAGTAATGAATACTTTTAAACCGGAAGCAGTGCAAAAAACACCCAAAACATCCATCATACTGAATGGCGGTTATAACCAGGGCAATAAAAATACCGGCTATACTGCCGGGGCAACTATCCGCAGAATGGTTTCTGATAAAGTGTACGTAGAAAGTGATGTCGCATTTACTAATAGCAGCATTGCACAAGCCATGCCATACTATGATGTTACACTCAAGACCCAATGGTACAAGGATGGTGTTCCTGTCGCGGGTCCACCAAGTGCCAGAACTACAAATGCTACAGATGGCAACCCTGCACCGGTATATACGAAGACAGTAACGCAGGTTAATGGCGATTTAAAGACAAACAATGTGTCTTATGATCTTTCCTATTTGCAGGTAAGCCCTTCTTTAGGGTATAAAATAATGAAAAAGATGTCATTAGGCATAGGCCCTGATTTTCAGAAAGTGGTGGCGGGTACTCAACCCACTCCATCTACAACTTACAATGGAAACAAACAGACAGCTCCGCTTCTCGATGTTGGCTTGGTAGGCAAAACAGAGTATGCGCTTACTAAAAAGGTAAGGGCAGGCATCTATTACCGCAAAGGCATAAATAATGTACTCATTCCCTCTGATAAATTCATTGACCGCGATTATCTGCAATTCCAGTTAAAATGCGCAATATTTAATAAATAAAGTCTCGCTTTAAGCTTAAGCGCAAAGTATCTTTAAAAAATACTTTGCGCTTTTTCTATTTCATACTTTTGCACTATACCATCAGGCATAAAACATGGGTGTATCCGTGGTGCATTATGAAGGAATTTGCGCCTTAAATTCAAAGCATGAGCAACTGCGCCTTTGCGCCTTTGCGAGAAAATTATTCGCTGATGCACAATTATGATACTGTTGCCTGGTTTTATGACCGCTTATCGCGGATGGTATTTGGCAGCGCCCTAATAAATGCCCAGTTGTATTTATTGAATGCCATCCCTGCAAATGCCCACATACTTATAGCAGGTGGCGGCACCGGCTGGATATTGGAAGAGATAACAAAGGTGCACCCAACCGGGCTAACTATTACATATGTAGATGCATCAGCTAAAATGATCGCCTGTTCCCAAAAACGAAACACAGGCAATAATAAAGTAGTATTTATGATCTCACAGGTAGAAGCCGCGCCAATAAACAATAAATTCGATATAGTGGTAACACCCTTCCTGTTCGATAATTTAACCGAAGAAGCAGCCCAAAGCGCATTTTCCTGCTTAGACAAGCTACTCATACCACATGGCAAATGGCTCTACTGCGATTTTCAGAGCACGGGTATATACTGGCAGCGAACGTTATTGAAAACGATGTATATTTTTTTCCGGGCCTTCTCTGGCGTTAAAGCAAAGCGCCTGCCCCTGGTTGAAACTTATTTTTCTAAGCGCCAATATGCGGTAACCGCACAAAAGACTTTCTTTAAGAACTTTGTAGTTTCTTACATTTATGAAAAGCGCTGATCTTTAATACTGAAACCAACAATAATGAAACTAATATTTTACATAATACTGGTAACTTGTTCACTCCCCGCATTTGCACAAAACGATGCGATGCAGGCCCGGGGCAACTATCCGCAGGATTATTTCCGCAACCCGTTAGATATACCCATTTTTTTGGCGGGTAATTTCGGAGAGTGCAGGCCGGGGCATTTTCACAGTGGCATAGATATTAAAACACTGGGCAAAGAAAACCAGCCTGTACATGCCGCCGGTGACGGCTATATCGCCCGCATTAAAATGGAGAAGGGCGGCTTTGGCCATGCATTGTATGTCATGCATCCCAATGGCTACACAACACTTTATGCACACCTGAACAAATTTACCCCGGAGGTACAGAAGTACGTACGCAAGGAGCAATACAAAAGAAAACGCTGGGATGTAGACCTCGACCTGTCTCCCACAGATTTTCCGGTGACTAGAGGGCAACAGATAGCATGGAGCGGCAACACCGGCGCCAGCACCGCGCCCCACCTGCACTTTGAGATCAGGAACACAAAAACAGAGCACCCGCTAAACCCGCAGTTATTCGGGCTACCCATCGTAGACAAAATATCGCCTGTTCCCGCAGAAGTAATGTTTTATTATTATGGCAGCGAGAGTTTCTACACATGCGACAGGGCATCAATGAAAATAGAAAAAAGGGGTGATGTTTACAAACCGGCAAGCATGGTAAAAACAAACGCCAGTTATTGCGAGATCATTGGCGATACTGTTTTTTTTACACGTCGTAGTCAAATAGGCATAGGCATAAATGTGGATGACTACATGGATAGCAGCGATAACACCTTGGCATTTTACACAGCAAAATTATTTATGGACGACAGCTTGCAGGGGCAGGTGACGCTTGATAATATCGGTTATGATGAAACGCGTTACATCAATGCTTACGCTGATTACAGAACAAGGTTTGAAGAGCACAAATGGATACAATGCCTTTTTAAATTGCCCGGCAATCGACTGGGTATATACAGCAACCTGAACAAACTGAAAGGGTGTTTAAGTTTAGCAGATTGGCGCAATGGTAGAGAGGATCCGAAAATACATAAAGTCAGCATAGTGATAACTGATGATAAAGGCAATGAGAGCAAAATATTTTTTTACGCTGGTGTAACGCCCAATCATGCCACCGACAAGATAATTGACGGCGCATACGGTGCAGTAAATTGTAACGTGAATAGGACATGTGTCGTAGATAGGCCCAATGTCTCTTATGTCCTGGATAGTACACAGTTTTATGATGAGTTTGCTTTCATCCCGCGAAGCACCCCCGATAACGATGTATATTCAGACAAGCACGTGATAGGAGAGCCATATGTCCCTGTGCATCACTACTTCGAGCTCAAAATAAAACCCAACAAACCGATCCCCGCCGGACTGAAAAACAAGATAGTCATGATGTACACGGATGGCAAGGACGAAGATGGTCGCGGAGCTATTCCTGTTGATGATGGCTGGTACAAAGCAAAGGTCCGCAACCTGGGTACCTACTGGCTCGATGCAGATACCATACCACCCGTGATCACAAGCCTGCAAAAAAACGGCAGCAATCTCAGCAAGGCAAAGCAGATAACATTTGAAGTAAAAGATGCCACCACTTCAGTAAGAAGCTTCAGCGGCTACCTCGACGGCAAGTGGATCTGCTTTGAAGCCCACGCCAACCAATACTTCTACGAGTTCGACGAGCACTGCCAGAAAGGAAAGCATGAACTAATATTCAAAGCCACCGACGAGAACGACAACACACAAACATTCAAACTAACCTTTACAAGATAGTAC
>Ga0207079_1121_pt1 | contig 11429 bp, 14 predicted proteins | sample Alteio_BWMinHeat_61_FD_153525 | JGI IMG/M metagenome (GOLD analysis project Ga0207079, IMG submission 153525) | Enriched cells from forest soil in Barre Woods Harvard Forest LTER site, Petersham, Massachusetts, United States -... | ecosystem: Environmental > Terrestrial > Soil > Temperate forest >...
AAAAAATACTTAATAACTTATTCTCAGTATCTTAAACAGAAGAAGGACCAATTTTCTTTCTATCAACGACCAATCTGTTAGTACTCGAACCAATAGCTGCTGAAAATCATTCATTTAGATGGATAGGAATCTCTTAAAAAAAAATATAAGCCACTGATTTTCAGTTGCTTATTGAAAGTTGTGATCCCTATGGTACAAATGTCGAACCGGATTGTGGAGGAACTAATGAAATTAGCGGCATAAAGCAACATCTTATCGCCGCCGAGTGCCTGAAAAGGACACTCGGCTGGGACGGAAACTATTTTTCTACCTATGGTACAAATCTCGAACCGGATTACTAAAGAGTTGCAAAGATTAGCCGCTTGATTTGCACACAATACTAAGTTGTAGCTTTCTATTTGACGACTAAATAATTGGCTTGTTAATATTGTTGGTTATTTTCATATATTTGCAGTTAGTTAACAATAAGCAAATTAGCATGGCACTACCAAATAGTTATTCAGTTAAAGCAGGAGCATTTCAAGCTTACTTTGAAGCAATTCGGAATGCACAAGCGCCAGAAAGATTCACAGTGAAGTTTCTAGAAGGGTTAGAGTTTGCAAGTACAAATGATCGCACATTTATCGGAATACTTAAGGAACTTGGGTTTTTGGATACTAATAACGTTCCGACAAAAAGATATTATGCATTTCTGGACAATGAAGTGGCTTCTCAAGTTTTAGCCGAAGGAATAAAGGAAATGTTCTCAGACCTCTTTTCAATAAGGAAAGATGCGTACAAAATGACTCAACAACAGGTGCATAGCAAATTAAGGACGCTATACGCTGGAAAAGGTAAAAATGATAATTTAATAAAGTTGATTGCAACAAATTTTGTTGCACTCTGTAAGCTTGCCGACTTTGAATCAAACAAGGATGAGATCACGACTACTGATATCAAAGCTGAAGCTCATGAAGGAAAGGAAGAAAAGACGGATGTAAAAGAGGAAACTTCTGAACATCGAAGAATTAGAAAGTTGAATTTAGATTCGTTACAGTACCACATTAATGTTATCCTACCCGAAACTAAAGATCAGGCAGTTTACGATGCAATTTTTAAAAGTCTCCGTGACCATTTAGGATAAGATGAAAGAACTATACAATTTCATTTATAGGGGCATATTAACGGAAGAAAGCCTAGATAAAGCCGGCAGGAAGAAGCTGTCAAAATTTGGAAAAGAAGATGAGCTTTCTACAATGAAAGCACTATCATTCGAAATGCTCGACACCGATAACATACCAAATGCTAAGCAAATGTCACTTGTTTATATTGCTCTACATTCATTTGAAAATTCCGTGAGGGCATTAGTCAAATCTGCAATGGCAGAAAAATACTTAGAAGTGTGGTGGGAAAAAGTTCCAGAGAAGATTAAGACTAAGGTTAAGACTCGACAAGAAGATGATTTAAAATTTCGTTGGCATGGCAGCAGAGGCACCGAAGAAATTATGTATTGTGATTTTGGTGATTTGTCATCAATAATAGTCGTTAATTGGGAATTATTTAAAGACATCCTTACAGATATGGAATGGGCAAAAGGAGTTCTTGCAACATTAGAACGTTCCCGTAACATCACCATGCACGGTGGAATTGTTACTAGGGAAGATATGGAAAGAATTGGAATCAATATTAGAGCTTGGGTAAGGCAGGCGGGATAGACTTTCCACAGCGACGTTGCCATTGACTGGGCCGACACAATAGCCGAAACGTTAGCAACATCACGAACAGCCTTTTGGTACTCAAACCATTTAATTATTGAAAATGAACAGGTTGCAAACCCAAGAAATCGCAGGCAACATAAAAGCAACTGATAGTCAATGGCTTTTATATCAATAGAACCCTATGGTACAAATCTCGAACCGGTTTATTGGAGATTTGAAGTTATTGGGCGTAAATTTTCACATTCCTTCAATCATCGTATTAAATGAGTCACAATAAAAATTTTGCATAGCTATTATGGATACTAAAAAGCTTGAGATACAAGCAGAGAATTATGTATCCTCTCAACTTTCTAAATTTAATTTTTTAGTGAGCAAACCCTATTATGACAGGGATGGCTGTGATTTACAAATATTGGATAATCCATTGCGCCCAACTCGTCTAATCCGAGTACAATCAAAGGGTAGATCAATTTCAAGCGATGCACATGTCGAAATACCATTGGAATATGTAAATGATGATTTTGTCCTTTTTGTCTATTTAATAGATGAGAATTATCGAGAAGAATTATATGTTTTTTTCCCGGGACAGATAAAGACGTTTATTTCAAATGATAAAAAGTATAATATTTATTTTTATAAAAAAAATTTCACCGAAAAATTTTCCGCGAACCTATTTACAAGCGAACACGCAGAGAATTTAAAAGACTTATTAAGCAAAACCAAAATAAAAGAAGAAACCACAGTTATTATCGATTGTTTTTGCCTGGAAAATTCGATCAAATCAACTATCGATATATACAAAGAAATATATCCAGAGAAAGAAATTTCTTTCCCAGACTTTCTGCAAACTGTAAAGCACATAATAGAATGCTACGATAAGAAAAAAGCAGAAGGAAGAATAATCAATGTTTACCTTTTCATTACACCTCATAATTTCCTTGAAACAAGTTTTTTTGATGAGGAAGAGTTATTCGTTGAAAAGAGCAAAATTAGAATATTTGAGATGCGAATAGATGGGTTAATTTCGTTTGAAATTGAAGACTTTCTCAACAGGGTAATAAACAGTGAAAATAGTATTCTTGTTGCATCGGACAAAAAATACGTTCCATTGTTAAACGATCTGCGAAATGAAAAAAAAGACATTGCTTTAGTTTGCGAAAAAAAAGACAACGGATTAAGAGATTATGGATTCAAATGGGGTGACATTTCATATCCAATAGGCTTGGCAATGGGTTTAGAACGACATGAGCTATGATGAAGTAAGTCTGGTTCGAATGTACCAAAAGGGTACAATTCAAAAGCCGCTCCTGTAGCGGCTTTCAAGTTACGTGATCCCTATGGGACTCGAACCTAAATCATTATTAAGTTCCTTTAAAACAATATGCCTGATGTAATGTTTCACAGCAACATTGTTTCTATCACACAGCTATCATCATTAACGCATAAAAAAACATAACCCCATCAGCAAGAAGCAGGTATGCGCGGTCTGATGGTTGGCGACGGATATAGTAGACCACAGCCCAGGTAATAACTGCAGTGAGCAATGCACCGGCCATACGCGCCTGCAGCGGGTAGCGCGTGTACTGGATGATGCTTAAGACCGCAAAGAGCACAATGGCGGTATGGATAAGCCGGTAACTGTTACGGATGCCTACTGCGTTGGGGAGCGTGTGTATGTTGTTTTGCAGGTCGGCACGCATATCGCGGATGTCGAAGACCACGCAGAGGGCGAAGATGAACACAAAGCGCAGCAGTATCTCGAACGGGTAATCGCTGATGCTTTTTTGCAGGTAGATGATGGGGAGTATGGCGGTGGCGGTGGTCCACACGCCTGCGAGCACGGCTATTTTGAGCCAGCCAATATCACGCAGGCGTTTTTTATTTTTGAACGGGAGTAATGGCAAATAATAGGCAAAGGCAAACACACCCAGCGCGGCGGACGCCAGCCTTACCCTCCATGAAAGTTGCGACAGGGCTGCAACTGCCAGCACCGCGCCGATACACAGAAAAGCAATATGCCATGCCATGTATTTTTGCGGCCTGCGCTGCCTGCCATACGGATGGGGTATGAGGCGCGGTGTATTGTAGACCACAAGTGTGCTGCCGAAAACCAACAATAGCAGCGGGTTGAAGTACGACGGCGGCACAGTGCTGACCAGCCGCTCTGTGGCCATGCACAACCCGGCGGCACAACATGCGGTAAACACACTTGTATATAATAATAGGTCGATGATTCGCGTAACGGGCTTCACAGGGCAAAAATAGTTTAAACCGTTAAAACGGTTTTATGTATCTGGCGATCGTTTCCCACGGTTGAAACCGTGGGCTATGTTGGGTTAATTTATTTGTACCTTAACTAAATAAAATTTGGTTAAAACCGTGGGCTATGTGTATTTTAAATGTGTAGCCGGTATTACTTTTAATTATGAAAACGATAACACGCACCATATTACTACTGTCGCTGGTGAGCTTGTTCACGGACGTAGCCAGTGAAATGCTGTACCCGGTGATACCCATCTACCTGAAAAGCATTGGCTTCTCGGTATTGCTGATCGGTGTGCTGGAAGGTATAGCAGAAGCGGCTGCAGGACTGAGCAAGGGCTATTTCGGCAAGCTGTCTGATAACACGGGCAAGCGGCTGCCGTTCGTGCGGCTGGGCTACTCGCTGAGCGCACTGTCAAAACCCATGATGGCATTGTTCACTTTCCCCGCATGGATATTTGGCGCGCGGACGCTGGACCGGCTGGGCAAGGGCATACGCACAGGCGCACGCGACGCACTGTTATCGGACGAGGCAACCCCCGAAACGAAGGGGAGGGTCTTCGGCTTTCACCGCGGCATGGACTCGCTGGGCGCAGTAATCGGGCCGGCACTGGCATTGCTTTTCCTGTACCTATACCCGGAAAGGTATAAAACGCTTTTTTACATTGCTTTTATACCGGGAGTGGTATCAATAGCCTGCACCTTTTTTATCAAACCCAAAAAACTAACGCCTAAAACCAATAATAACCCCACGCATTTCTTCGACTTTATCCGGTACTGGAAAAGCAGCCCCGTGGCATATCGTAAATTAGTAACCGGGCTACTGCTGTTTGCCTTGTTCAACAGCTCTGATATGTTCCTGATCCTGCAGGTAAAGAATCACGGCGTGAGTGATGCTGCGGCTATAGGTATCTATATTTTTTACAACATGGTATATGCGGGTTTCTCCTACCCGCTAGGTGGCCTGGGGGACCGGATAGGTTTTAAAAAGGTATTGCTGCTGGGACTCGTAGTGTTTGCAGTGGTATATTTCGGCATGGCGTTCACGGATAACCTGTATATATTCTTTGGCCTATTCTTTATTTATGGCTTCTATACCGCAGCCACAGACGGCATCAGCAAAGCATGGATATCCAACGTTACGGATAAAAAAGATACAGCAACGGCCATCGGCACCTTCACCGGTTTCCAGAGTATCTGTACACTGATCGCCAGCAGCCTTGCAGGTTTGGTATGGCTGGAGTTTGGCGCGAAGTGGTTATTTTTAGCCACTGGATTTGTTACCGTGCTCATCATTGGCTATTTCGGAATGATGGTGAGAAACAATCAATAAGCCGCAAAAAGAAATATATGTGAATGAAAATATAAAATGGCATGAAAATTGCGTTATGTATATTCCAGTATTGCATGTTTTTTTAAAGCCAGTTTTATGAAAAAGACATTTTTTATATTATTGTTTCTTTACCTGTTAATATTTTCTTTGACCCTATATGCTGAATTACATATTTGAGTTTTGATCAGTGTGTGGGTGAAGAGTGAGGAAGGATTAGAACAAATTAAAGCAGTAAGAAATTTCCAGCCAGGTCCAAAAAACCGCAATGGTCTTAGTTGTGTATCATCATTGCTATTCTTTTACCCATAGCAGCAAGCCTTGATATCTCCTGTTGCATTAATCAAAAAAGAACTTAATTTTACTGGCATAACAAGCATTGTGTTATGAATAACTTCCTCAGATCTATACCGGCTTTTTGTGCCATTATCATTGTTACCTGTTTTATGTGGGCGAACATGTCGTGCAAACAAGATCATTGTAATGCGGTGAACTGCCTTAATAATGGCGTTTGTCATGACGGCGTTTGTTATTGTCCGGCAAACTATACAGGAGTTTACTGCCAAACACCTCGGCGCGCAGTTTTTATCGGCAGCTATACAGTGCGTGTACGGAATGGCAACGTTTTACATCCTACATTATATTCGGTAGGTATTGCAGCAGCAATGGATACGGTGGTAACGGATATTGCCATCCAAAACCTGCTCAATTATTTCACTTCCGTAAGCGCCTATGTGAGCCATGACAGCCTGTATATACCCAGCCAGCAAACACAAGGCAAATCGATAACAGGGAGCGGCTATCTCATAAGGCCCCCCGGTGGTAGTAATGCTCCTAACCAGGTAGCTATCAGCACCAGTGTAACTGACCTTTCCGGCGGCGGCACTTCGCAGGAAACAGATACTTTGCAGTAAGGAAATAGTTTATAGTGGAATATTGCCGTGCTTGCGCCTGGGCATTTTAGCCACTTTATTTTCCAGCATCTTAAAACTTTTGATGAGCTTCATGCGGGTTTCTTCCGGCATGATGACTTCGTCAATAAAGCCGCGGGCTGCTGCACCATAGGGATTGGCAAACTTCTCGATGTACTCTGCTTCTTTCTCTTTCAGCTTAGCCTCGTGGTCTGTTGCATCTGCTATTTCTTTCTTGAAAATTATTTCGGCTGCGCCCTTAGCGCCCATTACCGCTATCTCCGCAGTCGGCCAGGCATAGTTCAGGTCGGCACCAATATGTTTTGAGTTCATCACATCATAGGCGCCGCCGTATGCTTTGCGGGTAATGACGGTTACCTTGGGTACTGTGGCCTCACTGAGTGCATACAGGAGTTTTGCGCCGTTGATGATGATACCATTCCACTCCTGGTCGGTGCCGGGCAGGAAGCCGGGCACATCGACGATCACGAGTAAGGGTATATTGAACGCATCGCAAAAACGCACAAAGCGCGCGCCCTTCTTACTGGAATTTATATCAAGTACACCCGCAAGGAAAGCGGGCTGATTGGCCACCACACCTATACTTCGCCCACCTATGCGTGCAAAACCTACTACAATATTCTCGGCATATTCTTTATGTACTTCGAGGAAAGAATCGGCATCTGCAAGCTCTTCTACCACTTCCTTTATATCGTAGGGCTGGTTGGGATTTGCGGGGATTATGCTATTCAACTTTGGGCGTGACTCATCACCTTGCTCATAGGGATAAACAGGTGCGTCTTCCTCGCAGTTTTGCGGCATGTAGCCCAGCAGTTTCTTGATATGCTCTATACACGCTACCTCGTTAGCTACTGCGAAATGAGTTACCCCTGATTTTGATGCATGCGCATGTGCTCCGCCAAGTTCTTCACTGGTCACATTCTCGTGCGTCACTGTTTTTACCACGTTTGGGCCGGTGACGAACATGTAGGAGGTATGCTCTACCATGAGTATAAAATCAGTAATAGCCGGAGAGTAAACCGCGCCACCCGCGCACGGCCCCATGATAGCCGATATCTGCGGCACTACGCCGGATGCTCTTACGTTGCGGTAAAAAATATCGGCATACCCGCCAAGGGATACCACACCTTCCTGTATGCGTGCGCCACCGCTATCGTTAAGGCCTATCACCGGCGCACCGTTTTGCATGGCAAGGTCCATTATCTTCACTATTTTCTCGGCGTGCGTTTCAGAGAGGCTGCCCCCAAATACCGTAAAATCCTGAGAGAATACATAAACCAGCCTGCCATTAACGGTACCATATCCTGTAACTACCCCATCCCCGGGGTAGACTTCTTTTTCCATACCGAAGTCACGGCTGCGGTGCGTGACCAACTTTCCTATCTCCTCAAAGGAGCCCTCATCAAATAATAGTTGCAACCGCTCGCGCGCGGTTAACTTCCCCTTCTTATGCTGGTCTTGTATGCGCTTGTCGCCGCCACCCTTTAATGCCTGCTCATTTTTATGTTTTAATGCTTTTATCTTATCCATAATGAGAACAAACTTAATATAAAAACCCCAAACCCCTGAAGGGGCTTCCCCATAATACGCAATGTTTGGATACAATATTTCTCATTTTGTTACGTTATTATGCCGATGCCTACGGCATACTACCACTCACCCTATAGCAATCTCTATATATTCATATTCTAAAAAAAATTGGGAACAGCACGTTTGAAAAAATAGTTACAACAAATCTGTTCTAATGCCACTATTCAGTTTAGCGCAATTGTATGCAGCAATGATGTTTTATAAACATCATTTCGTTGGTCCGTTCTTACTGACACTTTTATGCTGTTTCCTGTACCTGGTAATGGGAGACCTTTGGGCACAGTACATTACCAAGCTGGCCACTGATGCTATCATACTGTATTTTATTTTTTTACTAAACCCTGCCAGGCTATATTATTACTATAACCTCCACCTTTCCAAAAGAACGATCATAGTTATATTTTTCATCGCAGACATGCTTTCATTCAGCCTATGCTTATGGATAACAAGCCGTTTTACATAGTGCCGGATAGCCTTGTTGCTGAAAATATTTTCCTGTCCATTGGGCAAAAAAATATTTTGAAAGGCGTAACGATCAGGACAGACAAAGGGAAAATAACGGGCTTGCTTGGACGGAATGGCGCAGGGAAAACAACCATGCTTCAATCTATCTATGGGACAAGCAGGCCGCATGAGTGTGATGTATTCCTTAACGGCAAAAAAATAAGAAGGGCTTATGCGGTTAAAAGCCTTGTTAACTACCTGCCGCAAAAACCTTTCTTGCCGAAACGCCTTACGATGAAAGAAATTGCCGGTCAATACGGAATTGACTTAAAGACGATACTTAGTCATTACCCGGATCTTGAGGCCGAACTAAATAAAAAAATGGCGGAACTGCCCGGTGGTATCCATCGACTGTTTTCAGTATTAATGATTTTATTGTCGAATACGCGTTTCAGCCTGCTTGACGAACCTTTTACACACATCATGCCGCTCCATATGGAACAGTTAAAGACATTGCTCGTACAGCAAAAGGAGAAAAAAGGCATCATCATCACTGACCATATGTACCGGCACTTGCTGGATGTAAGCAACCAGCTCTACCTGATGAAAGACGGCAAGTCCATTTATATTAAAGACAGGGATGACCTTGTGCTGCATGGCTACATGAGCAGTATTGCCGATTGAGCTAAAGTTTATACATTAGTATCACCAATTCATTTTTGTATGAAAAACGGGTATGCGCTGATCAATGGCGCTCAGTTATATTATGAAACGGATGGACATGGTTATCCTTTGTTCCTGGTGCATGGTATGGGCCTTGACCACCGTATGTGGGACGGCCAGTTTGCAACGTTTGCAAATAATTACGAGGTAATACGCTATGACCTGAGGGGCTTTGGAAGATCTTCTTTGCCCACTGCGGAAAGCTACGCCCACCATACCGACCTTAAATCTTTAATGGAATACCTGGGCCACTCAAAAGCACATCTCACCGGGCTGTCAATGGGTGGCAGGGTGGTTATGGATTTTGCCATTGCTTTCCCGGAAATGGTTGCCTCATTAATTATGGTAGACTCAACTATTCATGGTTACAAAAATAAAAATGACCTGACCGGTTCCATTACAACCGCTGCGGCGGCAGGCGGGGCAAAAGCTGCTAATGAAGCCTGGCTGAATCATGATCTTTTTATACCGGCAAGAAGAAATGCAGCCGTTGCCGGCCAACTTGCCCAAATGGTCAATGATTACTCCGGCTGGCATTGGGTGAATAAAAATCCGTGGACGCCCATAGATCCGCCGGCAATTACTAAATTGAACAAAATAACTGCCCCCTCTTTAATTATTGTAGGTGAAAAAGACGTGCCCGACTTCCGCGATATGGCTGACCTTCTTCATGAGCAAATACCGGGTTCACGTATAGAGATAATAAAAGATGTCGGACACATGAGCAATATGGAAGACACTGCTACTTTCAATAAACTGGTACTGGATTTTTTATCGCCCGCTGTATGACCTCTTGCGGCAGCTATCATTTTCCCAAACGTAATCAGGGATGAATCCTATATCGGGAGCTTTTTCCATATCGAGGTAACGGTCGAGGGTTATTGATAATGTGCCTTCCACAACATTATGTGCCCTACACTTCGGGTAGGGGTATTTCAAACTGTAGAGAATGGTAACACTTTTAAATTTTCCTTTGGTGAATTTACCGGGTTGCCGCGGCACTTCGGCTTTCTTCATTTTCCCATCAGCACTTTCATAAGAGTAGAAAGTATAGTGGTCATTATCCAGGTCGCCCTCGCAGGCGGCATACATATCTGCCCGCAGAAAAGTGCGCATGATGCTATCTGCAGCATGTTTTATTTCTGCACGGGTGTATTGCTGGGCGTGACTTAGGATAGGAAATAACAGAAAAATACAGATGAGTTGTTTCATAGCCGATCATTATTTACCAAATATAACGAAACAAACTACCGGAAATGTGTATTTTTAGCCGAACAAAAATACATATGAGATACCTCTTGTTATCCGCTTTGCTTTTTGCAACTCAATTCGCTTATTCCAAAGACGTTTTCAGCCCTGACTCATCTGTATCGAAGGAATATGCTGCATCCCTAACCGGGTATGTGCCGTCAGGTAATTTCAGTGCTCACAGGAATACAAGGAATGAAGGTAAAGTACACATCATGGTCGATGGCTTTTTAGAGAATCTTGTCGTTAAAATATCACAGCCAGGTATCACTGGCGGTGGCGCTATTGGCTTTGGAGGCGAATTGGGCATGAGCATCTTGCTTCCCACAGGCAATTCCAATGCGCTCAATGTGCTGTATATTGGCGGCTATGGTTATTCATCTAACCTGAAGGAGAAAACCACCGACCCCAGCGGCAACAAAAAAAACGTTACAGGCAACATGGGTGGATTCGGCATACCCATCAGCTTTTCACGGATAGGCAATGCCGAGGGCAGCGGCCTGTATTGGGAGGCGGGCGCCAATATCTCACATATATTCAGAGTTGACTACAACTCAGTCGACGTAACTAAAAATTATAACAGCATTTTCATCGAGCCATTTATAGGTGCCGGCCTCAGCATTGCATTTGAAGAGATCAGCAGGCATAGCCGGAATGTTGTGGCACAAGGCAAACTGCTGATCGGGCCTTACTTCTCCTACGTAGTCACCAATATGTCTTCAGTAAGCGGCGTGACTGTCAACGGTTATGCATTCGGGCTGATGGTACGGTACACATACCTGTAGCCAAAGGAGTAATTTAACTGTTGGAATTATTATCAGGCCTTTGCTTTCTAACTTCTGACAAGGCCTTTCTGGACATTTCTTTTACTTCATCCCATGTGTAGCCTTTTACTTTTCCAGATTCAAGTTCTTCGATTCTTTTATCCATTTCTTTCACGAATTCCTCATCATCCCATATATGTCTATTATTATTGCGGGTCATAAACTAGTAGTTGCAGTTCTGAAATTATTTCGAATTGTTTATCAGCGGTGATAAGTGGAATATTATAAGCAATAGCTGTTGCCGCAATAATACTGTCGGGTAATTTCAGTTTGTACTTTTTTCTTATTACAATAGCAATATCTTTTACCTTTTCGTCAAACAAGCCCGGCATCAACGTTAAAAAATATTCCGGCAAGATAAAGCTTAAGGAAGACCCGC
>Ga0207079_1125_pt1 | contig 11351 bp, 6 predicted proteins | sample Alteio_BWMinHeat_61_FD_153525 | JGI IMG/M metagenome (GOLD analysis project Ga0207079, IMG submission 153525) | Enriched cells from forest soil in Barre Woods Harvard Forest LTER site, Petersham, Massachusetts, United States -... | ecosystem: Environmental > Terrestrial > Soil > Temperate forest >...
CGGCGCAGGGGAAGCCTCCTGCAAACCAACCATAGCCGCAGTTGCGAATGCAATCTACGACGCGACCGGCGTTCGGCTGCGCCGAGTGCCCTTTCGGCCGGATCGTGTGTTCACTGCACTTAAAGCTGCTGGAGTTTCTACGGGCTAGAAAGCAATGTGGCGATGCGGAAGCCGATTTGGTCGGGCTTCCGTGTCACGTTTATGGTAGCCGTCAGTGATTACCGGAGTCGGTAGGCGCATAGTAGCCGGATTTACCGCGAATACTCATATCCGGCATGCCCGCAGGTGGATGAACCCTCAAGGTTATCCGGCGCCATTTCCCATCTTTGGCTCCGTTTGTCGAGCGATAACCGAGCACGTATTGGTTCTTTAGTTCCAGCGCGATCTTCGTACAGATATCCGGCAGTTCATAGACCGAGGTCGCGAAGAATGCGCGCCCGCCCGTCAGATCCGTGAGTTCCTCGATCAGCGCACGGCCAGCCTGACCTTCACCGTAGGAATAGAACTGACTGTCGATACCGATCGCATACAACTGGATGTCTTGCTCTTTAATGAAATCGCGGACATTTTTGAATGTGTAGCGGCTATGGTTATCCACACCATCGGTAATCAACAGAAGCGCCTTCTTCGTGTTGACTCCATCCCGAAGTTTCTGGAGACCCAAATAGGTGGCGTCGAAAAGTGCAGTCGTACCACCAGCCGGGGTGAACATCAGATGATTCTGTAGACGGCTGATATCTGTCGTAAAGTCCTGTGTAATTTGCGGCCGGCTATTAAACTCAATCAGGAAATACTCATCTTCGGTATTACCGGTTTTCAAAAACGCAAGCGCTGCATCGCGCGCAACGGGCAGCTTTTCTTTCATGCTTCCGCTGACGTCGAAAATCACGCCCAGGCTGATCGCTGCATCTTCTTCGGAGAAATACTCGATAGACTGTTGAATCTTGTCTTCCCAAACCTCGAAATCGTCGACCTTTAGATCAGTGACGATTCGTCCATGCAGCCGTTCAAGTACAGTGGCGTTGACCAACGTCAAATCCACGTCTACTTTAATGGTTTGGTTTTTTTGGCTAACCTGAGGAGAAGCCTGCTGCAGCTGTTTAGCGTAGACACTAAGGACGAGTGTCAAAATGAGGAGCGCGCCGACAATGATCGTTCGTCTCTTCATATGGGGAGGCCTAACTGTCTTGAAAACCAATTATATCTGAAGCATTAGAAAGGTAACTCAGTTGAGACGCAGAATTCAAGACAGCCTGTAATTGGCCAACCTAGACCGCTAGAAGAATGTATACTTTGGTAACACAAAGGACGTCGAATGGCTGTACGTACCTCTCTTCGAAAAAAATTAGCCGCCATGTTCCTGGCGGGATCACTCCTCACCGTTCTGTTATTCAGCTTGGCGATCAATCGCATCGTCGGCGATTACTTCCAGAACCAGACCGCCATCAATCGTCAATTCGTTCAGGATCAGAGCCGTCAAGAAGTTCGGAGGAATCTTGCCGTTTTCAAGGACCGTATCCAACAAACATTCTCAGGCGGAACGGTTGCTCTCACTTCTCTTAGCGAATCGGGATTGCTTGGGGATCGGCTTCAGCTTGCACTGAAATCCGCACAAGAACGAGAGGCAATCGCTAAGATGTTGCAAGTACTGCAGCGTCAAGCCAGGCTTTCGCTAGTTACAGTTGTCGCTCCGGACGGTAAGGTTGTCGTGCGCGCGACGAACCCGGCTGCTTTTGGCGACGATGTTTTGGTGGGTGATTATGTGAACCCCAATGGACGGGTTTCATCGATCCGCCATTTGGTACAAACAGCTTTGACCGGCAAAAGCGTGACAGGTTTTGAAGCGTTCCCTCCCGAAACCCTCGCGCTTGAAAACTATGTTAAGGACGGTAAGGTCATATCGTCATTAAAGGATTTCGCCGCAATATCTTTGATCGGTCACGATGTTCCGCCAGGCTCCCTAGAAACGCGCGTGTTGGTATTGACCCACGCAGAACCCGTTCTCGATTCTCGTGGGAAAACCGTAGGAGTTGTTATTGCCGGACGGGTGATTAACAAGGATACGTCCATTGTCCAGGACATCCGAAGCCTGCTTCGCGATCACGCAACGTTCTTCTTAGGCCAAGTCCGTGTGTCGACTACGCGCACGGAGCAGCCTGTCGGCACCAGACGCGATGCAGCCTTTCTTGCGGACGCGCCGCTCTACAACACCTCGCGGGAGACACAACGCAAGATAGAGGGCGAGGAACTGATGGGCGTATTGGAGCCGATCAAAGATCTCGACGGCGTTGTTCTCGGGTCCTTGTATATTGGACGGCCGATGTCCTTGGTCGATGCGATTTCTAAGGCCCAAGAAGAGGTCCAAAATGGAGTCGAGCGGAAGCGGCAGCTCTATGTAATCACCCTCGCCGTCATCTCCTTGATCATCGCAGTCGTCATCGCTTCCATCTTTTCGAAGCGAATCACCAATCAAATTGATCAACTCCGCAAAGGCGCAGAAACAATTTCTGATGGCAATCTGGATTATCGGCTAAGGATCAATTCTGACGACGAAATTGAAGTGCTCGGCGAGCAATTCAATGCCATGGCAGCGAAGCTTCAAGAGTCATACCAAACGCTGGAAAGGAAAGTTGAAGAACGCACTCGCCAGTTGAAGGAATCCCGAGAGGCTATGGTCCAACAAGAAAAGATGGTGGGAATCGGGCAGTTGGCTGCGGGAATTGCGCACGAATTGAATACGCCTCTGGGCACCATCATCGGCTACGCGCAGATGCTGCGCGAAGATCTTTCCCTACAGCCATCAGTGAACGGCAACCTGGTGGATATCGATGAAATCATCGGGCAAGCCGGCCGCTGCCGCGATCTGGTCAAAAACCTTCTGAATTTCTCGCGCCGCTCGACGACCGAAAAAGCGCAGAGTGATATCAATGGGATCGTGCGCAAGGTTCGCAGCTTGGTCGAACATGACTTCGCCATGAAGGGAGTCCGAATTGAAACGTTCCTCGACCACCACCTCCCACAGGCGAAAGTCAATGAAAACGAAATCGCTCAGGTTGTACTCAACCTCGCTAATAATGCCGTCGACAGCATGCCGGACGGCGGCGATCTTCAGCTCCGCACAATCTACGACGAATCGTTGGACCGCGTCTGTATTGAAGTCCATGACACGGGATGCGGAATCAGTGAATCCGACCGCAAACGTGTTTTTGAACCGTTCTTTACGACCAAAGATGTCGGCAAAGGCACTGGATTGGGTTTGTCAATCTGCTACAAAATCGTTGAAAACCATCTGGGAACGATGGAATTCGATTCAGTGATCGGTAAGGGCACCACCTTCCGTGTGTTCATACCAGTAAACGCGGAGGTTCAGGTTGCTTGATTCTGCCAACATCCTTGTCGTCGAAGATGACGCCAAGCACGGTGCCATGTGCGCCAGGTTACTTGAACGCAAAGGCTACAGCGCCCGCTCCATGACGTCCGGCCGCGAAGCGCTGGCGTCGCTCGAACGGAACGGCGCCGTCGATGTCGTTCTCGCCGACCTCCAGATGCCCGAAATGGATGGGATTCAACTGCTCAGCGAAGTCAAATCACGCTTCCCCCATGTTGAATTCATCGTGATGACGGGTTACGGCACCGTCAAGACCGCTGTCGAGGCGATGCAGCTTGGAGCGGCGCATTACATCCAAAAGCCGCTCGACCAGGATGAATTGAACATTTTGATTCAGCGCGTCATGGAGAAGCGCAATCTTGAGGAAAAGGTTGACCGGCTGCGCGCTGAATTGCAGGGCAAATACCGTTTCGAAAATGTCGTCGGCCGTAGCCCAATCATGCAGACGGTCCTCGACAAGATGACGGCAGCTTGTGGTAACCGTGCTACAGTCCTGATCACTGGCGAGAGCGGTACCGGAAAAGAAATGGTTGCCCGCGGCATTCATTACAACAGCTTCAAAGACGATGCTCCCTTCGTGCCCGTAAACTGCGGCGCCCTCCCCAAAGATCTCATCGAAAGCGAGCTCTTCGGATACAAGAGAGGTGCATTCACCGGCGCGAGCGGCGACTCCGAAGGACTTTTCCTCGCGGCGAACGGCGGCACCATATTCCTGGACGAAGTTATGGAGATGCCTCCCGAGCTGCAGGTGAAACTCATGCGTGTCCTTCAAGAGCGCAAGATCCGGCATCTGGGCGACACCCGCGAAATTCCCATCAACGTACGCGTGATCGCCGCCACCAACAAGCCAATTCAGGAATCGCTGGAGGCGGGAACTATTCGAAAGGACCTCTACTACCGGCTCAGCGTCATCACTATTCATCTCCCGCCGCTCCGCGACCGCGCCGAAGACACTCCGCTTTTGATTGAACATTTTCTAAGAAAGCATCAGGCGGAATACAGTAGCCCAGTTAGTGCAGTCGAACCAAGCGCACTCGAGGTGTTGTGCAAGTATCCGTGGCCTGGAAATGTCCGCGAACTTGAGAATTTGGTGGAAATGCTGCTGGCCTACGGAAAGTCGCCCCTGATCCGGATTACCGATCTGCCTGAGCGAATTACCGAAGGAGCGGCACTACCCAAAAAGGCCACCATCGGCGATGACGACGTGTTCACATTGAAAGAAGCCGAGCGCAAATTGATCGTCAACGCGCTGGCAAAAACCAAAGGCAATAAAAGTCATGCGGCACAAATGCTCGGAATCTCCCGCAAAAGCCTGTATAAGAAGCTCGTCGATTACAATATACAGGAATAAGACAGCATGACTCGTCAGTCCCCTACCTCAGCGCAGGTCACAAGAATTTCCTTTGAGATTGAAGCGGCCATCCGCTATGCCTTAGGCCAACGCAAGGACGAAGCCTCACCATACGAGTTGTTCCGTGCCGTCGGCTTGGTCGTCCGGCGGCACATGATCGATCGTTACTTCGAAACCCAGAATAGATTTGCTACCAGGGACGTCAAATCGGTCTATTATCTGTCGCTCGAATTTCTCATCGGCCGCTCCCTGCAAAACAACCTGCAGAACCTCGGCATTTACGAAACGTACAAGGAAGCCTTAGCTCCGTTCGGTTGGGAATTCGACTTCATTACTGAAGCGGAGCCCGACGCCGCGCTCGGCAACGGAGGCTTAGGGCGTCTCGCCGCTTGCTTTCTGGATTCGCTGGCTACCCTGGGGTTGCCCGGATTTGGCTACGGGATCGATTACGATTACGGCCTGTTCAAACAGGAAATCGTTAACGGATATCAGCGGGAACGCCCGGACCTTTGGCTCGGCAATGAATCGCCTTGGATGATCGAACGGCCGGATCAGTGCATCGCCGTTCCGGTTTACGGGAGAGTGATAGATAAAACGGATAGTAATGGCCGGTATAGTCCGACATGGACCGACTGGCAAACCATCTTTGGTGTCCCGAGTGACCTGCTTATCGCAGGACATGGCGGCGAAACGATTAATTTTCTTCGCTTGTTTTCCGCCCGTTCATCTCACGATTTCGACCTCCAATCGTTCAACGAAGGGGATTACTTCCGCGCCATTGAGGACAAAATCGAGTCTGAAAAGGTCTCGAAGATCTTGTACCCTTCGGACACTTATATTTCAGGTAAAGAACTCCGGTTGATGCAGGAGTATTTCCTGGTCGCCTGCGCTGTGCGCGACATTTTCCGTCGTTACCTTGAACGTCACCCGAATCTGGACGGATTTACCGACAAAGTCGCCATTCAGCTAAACGATACGCATCCCTCGCTAACTGTGGCTGAGGTGATGCGCATGCTTGTCGATGAGTACGAAATCGAGTGGGATCGAGCATGGGAAATAACCTGCCAGGTCTGCGGTTACACCAACCATACATTGATGCCGGAAGCTCTGGAGAAATGGCCCGTCAACCTGATCCAACGCGTCCTGCCGCGTCATCTGCAGATCATCTTCGAGATCAACCGCCGTTTCCTGCAACAGGTAAGCGCCCGTTGGCCTGGAGATCTGAACCGCCTACGGCGCATGTCTCTTATCGAAGAAGGCGGCTTGAAACAGGTGCGAATGGCTCATCTTGCCATTGTCGGTAGTCATTCTGTGAACGGGGTCGCCAAGCTGCATTCCGAGCTTCTGAGGAAGGAACTGGTCCCGGATTTCTACGACCTGTGGCCGGAACGCTTCAACAACAAAACAAATGGCGTCACACACCGGCGCTGGATTTTTCATTCCAACCCGGAAATGGCCAGGCTAATCAGCGACACGATCGGCGATGAGTGGATCCGCGACTTGACGAAAATTCGTGCTCTGGAAAAACAAGCTGAATCACCCGATTTTCAAGAGCGCTTTGCTGACGTGAAGCGTAGAAATAAAGAAAAATTGGCAAACTTCATCCTGCGGCTCACAGGTATTGGAGTCGATCCAACTTCTTTATTCGACGTCCATATCAAACGCATCCACGAATACAAGCGGCAGCTGCTGAACGTCATGCATATCGTCCATCTTTACCTTCAGATCGTGATGGATGAAAAGTATCCCGTAACTCCGAGGACTTTTATCTTCGCCGGAAAAGCAGCGCCCGGGTACGAAATGGCCAAGCTGGTGGTAAAGCTGATCAACAGCGTCGCCGAGGTTGTAAATAACGATCCACGCGTGCATCACCTGATGAAGGTGGTGTTCCTTCCGGATTATCGTGTTTCACTTGCCGAGAGAATCATTCCCGCCGCCGACCTCAGCGAACAGATCTCGACCGCTGGAACAGAAGCTTCAGGGACCGGAAACATGAAACTGGCCATGAACGGAGCCTTGACAATAGGAACCCTCGACGGCGCGAATATCGAAATCCTGGAGGAAGTTGGAGCCGAGAACATCTATATCTTCGGGTTGAACGCGGCTGAGATTCGTTCGATGCAGCAAGGCGGGTCTTATAATCCCAAGAATTACTACGAAACCTATCCTCTGCTCAAGCGCGTGATCGACGGAATCACGGGTGACCGTTTCTGCCGTTACGAACCCGGCATATTCAAGCCGATCAATGACCGTTTATTCCAAGACGGCGATCCCTACTTCCACCTGGCGGACTTTACGTCATACCTTGAAACGCAAGCCCGCGCCAGTCAGGATTTCTTGGATCGAGAGCGATGGACCCGGCGGACGATCCTGCAAGTAGCGCGTACAGCACGCTTCTCAAGTGACCGCACGATCCAGGAATATTCCCGTGAAATTTGGAATATCGATTAGTTGCCGGATTTCGTCGCGACAACTTTCCAGATGCGGTTACCGGCGTCATCCGAAATCAGCAAACCGCCATCGCGCGACACGGTAACGCCAACCGGACGTCCCCAGGCTCGAACGGATGTGCCGTTCGAACCGTCCGACGCAAGAAACCCTGTAACAAAATCCTCGATCGGTCCAGGATTGCCGTTAGTCATCGGGAAGAACATCACTTTGTACCCCGCAGCAACGGAACGATTCCAGGAGCCGTGCGAAGCGACGAATGCGCCATTGTGATAGTGTGCCGGAAACTGCGTCTCGGCATAGAACGTCATGCCCAGCGGCGCCGAGTGAGCAGAAATCAAGACATCTGGAATGATCGCCCGATTCACCAGATCCGGTGAGGCGCCAACATATCGTGGATCGTAATTTTTACCGATATATGAATACGGCCAACCATAGAAGCCACCTTCTTTGATGGAGGTGGCAAAATCGGGTGGAAGATCATCGCCGTAGTTGTCGCGTTCGTTTACTGCTGCCCAGAGCACGTCGGTCCCGGGTTGAAGAGATACCCCCACAGCATTGCGCAAGCCGGAAGCATAAATCCGATATCCACTTCCATCGGGATTGAATTCGAGAATCGTGGCCCGCCGGCAATCTTCTCCCGCATCGTTGTTCGAACCGGACCCCACCGTTACGTACATCTTCGTTCCTGCGCGATTGAAGATAATGTTCCGAGTTGTATGACCTCCCACCGGCAGATCGATCAGCTTCTCTGGCTCGCCGCGAGCTTCCAGGTCACCATTCGTATAGCGGTAACGCACGATCGATCCCGTGTTCCCGATGTACAGATATCCATCATGGAAAGCCATCCCGAACGGATCTTCAATCATTCCGCGTCCTTTTACCGCGAATGGCGGCGGCGGTACGCATGCTGGCGCCGCTGCTCCACGTGCGGCTCCCCGCGGAGCTTGCCCTGTCATTCCGTCCATCGTATGAGTGCCTTTAACAAAAACGGCTTTTTTTTCAAACACTCCATTGTTCTTTGGGTCACGGAAGACCGTAATGTTGTTTGACGCCGGTGAACTGACGAACAGATCGCCGTTTGGCGCGTATACCATCATTCTCGGCGCTTGGAGTTCCGCATAGAGGCTGATCGCGAATCCGGGAGGGACTTTGGGCATAAAGCCGTCAGGCTTGGGAACAATCTTCGAGAAGGCGCGAGTGCCATTTCCCGGCGGAGGTAGTCGATCGGCGCGCGGCTGCGGCTGCGTGCCGCTGTATTGAGCAAATAATACCGTCACCAGTGACAAAATTGCTACAGCAATCCCGCCAAATCGAGTCTTCATATTGCTTCGCTCCTATCGCAATCCTATCGGGAAAGCCTACAAGGTTCGTGACGAAATATAAAGCCTGCGACCGCGAAGAAAGCTGGACATGCTCAACCTGAGAACATGAAAAATCTAGGATTAGAATGGCGGTGGCTGGCCACCGCCATTATTGCCGGTTAACTGACTATTACTTCATCAACCAACGGACCACACTGTAGTCTGCTGCGGCGAGCTGCTTGGGCAGTTCCAAATGACCGTAGTGCGTCATCGGGGGATCCCAAATAATTAGCCGCACCTGCGCGTTCGGATTCGCCAGCCGATATTCGTTCGCGAAGAAAACCTCAGGAGCCTTCATCGGATCTTCGGGCAGCCAATGATTCCGGTCGAAGTGCGCGACCGTCCATACCATCTTCTTATAGCCATCCATGCGGGTGAAGTGCGTCGAAAAAAGATCCTTATCCACGTCTTCGAATTTCATTCCCCAGGGATTTCCGGTTTTCTTCAGCAGGCCCTGGATCTGAACCTCGACCCACCCCTTCTGATTAATCCCTGCACCATGCTCCAGATCTTGAATCTGTTGCTTGAACTGTGGACGGCGGCGGGCTTCTGCATTCAGCCATGCGTCAGCGATTTGCGCGACAGACATGCCCGGTTCGTACATGGGATTCAGGAACCAACTGTAGCCACGGCTGTACGTGGCTACATCACGCCGGCTTAAGGCTTCCAAGCCGCGCTTTTGTCCCCCGCCTCCGCCCTCACCATCGCCACCGCGAGACGGTTCCTTAACCGCACGCGTCAACGAAAGCCGCGCCGGACCGCCGCTGCCCCAACCGAAATATCGGCCTTTGAGACGGGGGCCTAGCTGCGGATCCTCATAAGCCAGCATTGCCAGTTCGCCGGATGTCGAATGCCCAATCAACAGAATGTCGCCTTGAGTATTGTTCATCACAAGGCTCTTCAATCCCTGCATCACCACCTGATTGTTCAGCAAACAATTCCGCAGCTCAATTTCCGACATTGGAAGATCGCGATCGAGGACGTACTGAGGCTGACGCTTGAGACTTTGAATGGGCTCTTCCCAGCCACCGTACTTGAAATTGCCGGGGATCGTGACAATCATCACGTTCATTTTCTGCGCCAAATACTGCGCCCAACCTGGCCGGTTCTTCAAATCGACGAAGAACTCATAGAAGTTCGCCGCGCCGCCATTCATGATGATGAACCACGGATATTTTTTCGCTTCCGCGTTGAGGCTGGTGAGCTTCAGTCCGGTGATGTCCCACTCCATGTTGTAGCGCTTATAGCGTTCGACAACCCACTCGGCTTTATAACCAAGCTTCTCAGCGGGAATCTTGGTGAGATCCCGTGGATCAAAAGCTCCCCCCGGTGCCTTTAGCGCTAGGTCCGTAGCTAATTTTCCACCATCAGGCAGCTCAAAACCTTCTCCGAGAGAGCGGAAATCAGGTTCCGGCAACGACACAAATACCGCTTTGTCGTTATCCAGCAGCTTCCAGATCTTTTCTTCGATCGCGCGATTGGTCCAGTCCGGCGGATTATTACCGCTACGCATCTCCTGGGTAGCGGAACCCAACAACATCCCACCTACACTAAGTGCTGCTACTATCGCGATCGCGTACCAGAGTCTGGTACCTTTGCTTTTGGTTTTCATAGGGATCGCCTTTCCTTTCATTAGCCAAATTTGAATAGCTACTGCCGATAGTCGACAATGAATCCGATGCCTGATGTAGTACCTCCTCCAGGCTTCGGCGTCTGGACCCCAACGAGGTAGTTGCCGGGGCGGGACGTCTGTTTAGGTGTCAATCGTGCCGTTAACTCTCTGTCGCCGACCCATTTGGTTTCTATAGGTATTCCATCAAACAGAACCACGGAATTCGGAGAAAAGTTGGCACCCAATATACGGATCCACACATCGGCGTCTTCAACAGTTAAGCCAGGCTGGACTCGTTGAACACGCGGCGGTTGGCTGTAGAGGTGCTTGCCAATCGGACCGTAGTCGTGAAAAGGAATGTCGTAGTCGGCATGATAGCTGGTATCGACAATCTCGCCGCCTTTGATCACCCGTTGAATTGCTTTCGTGTTGGCAATATCCTGCAGCGGGTTGCCGTTGAGAATGACAAGATCGCCGAATTTGCCGGCTTCTACCGTCCCCAGCTTCTTGTCGAGCCGAGCCATCTCTGCGGCCCACTTGGTGGATGATTGAATGGCCTGCATTGCAGGAATGCCCGCGTCGACATAAAGTTGCATTTCGTGGTGCAGCGACAAACCCGGCGTGTTGGCTGAGGCGGCATCGGTACCGGAGTAGAGTTTGCCCCCCGCGGCTACAAACCGTCTGAGAAACTCCTGAACGTTCTTATAACCTTTTAGAAATAGCTCCCGTTCCGCTTTCGGCCGTTCGTCTGCCCAGTGATACTGACCCAAGGTAACCAGCCGCTCGTCCATCGGAACGTACTGAAGGTTGGCATCGAACAATAACTTCTGATCTTCCAGCTCAAATTGGGCCGTCCTGTCGATAATTCCCTTCCATTCGAAGTCCAGCGTTGGATTCAGGTATACGTTGTGTTTGATCAAATGCTGGATCATCTCGTCGAAATACGAACGATCCATCCACTGATACAGGAGACTATTTTTGTGGCCGGCGGCGATGCATGGCAGAGACTGTTCGAGTATGGGAGCGTATTGATGGTCGCAGAATCCCATTGCAGCCATGGCTTTCTTACCTTCAGGGCTGCGGACCGCTGCCATACCGACACCTGTCATATGTTCGATACCATCGACGCCCCAATCCGCAGAACTCAGCGCATCAAAGGAATGCGAAATGATACTGAGTCCGGCGGCG
>Ga0207079_1126_pt1 | contig 11345 bp, 8 predicted proteins | sample Alteio_BWMinHeat_61_FD_153525 | JGI IMG/M metagenome (GOLD analysis project Ga0207079, IMG submission 153525) | Enriched cells from forest soil in Barre Woods Harvard Forest LTER site, Petersham, Massachusetts, United States -... | ecosystem: Environmental > Terrestrial > Soil > Temperate forest >...
GGAAACTCACCAATCCCCTATCGGTGCCAAAATACACATCACCCGTTACTTTGTCTATTGCTATTTTTTTGATCGAGTTTGAAGGGAGGGGGCTATTATCAACAGTAAACCTGTAGATGATCTTATTTGCATTAGGAGACAATAACCATACACCTGCGGCTGTTCCCACCCATTTGCGGTTAGCACCATCCACAGCAATAGCTGTTACCGTATTACCCAAAAAAAGGTACCCGGCAAACTGGTCATATTGCACTATAGGTATCTGCGCATCGCAAGGTGCCGTACCCGCAGTAGCCGTACAGTTACTGACAATACAGATGCCGTTATCAGTGCCTATCCATATACTATTATTTTTGTCAGCAGCAATAGACAAAACACCATTGCTTGGCAGATTTCCACTGCCAACACCGGTTGTCAGGTGATAGTATGCATCATCTGTCGGGTCGCTTATCGTACCGTTGCAATTATATACACCAACGCCACCTGCTCCGGACAATGACGCAAACCAAACTTGTCCATAAGCGTCAATAGCCATAGGCCCGCCTGACAGGCCGCCAGGAATATGAAATTTATACCAGTTGCTATCCGGTGTTTTTACATAAAGCTGGTCGTAGGCTCCAACCTCAGTAGCCCATAGATTATTTGACTGGTCCATAGCAAGGGATACTATCTGCCGCTGGTTGTCACCATAATTTGAGTTACTGGTATCGAATATCGAATTAATGTTCAGGATAGCATTTGTTCCATCAGGATGAAGGATAGCTAACCCCCTCAAAAAAGACCCCATGTATACAGTGCCATTTGTTTCATCTTTGACGACAGCTACAAAATCATCAACTGTATCAAAAGGGTGAAATGCGCCTGTCTTATACGCTTTCCATTTGTCGTCGTGAAAATTAGATATTCCTTCCCATGATGGCTGTGCGTATAGATCCTGGTTATAGCCACCATGGGCTACCCATACATTCTTGTTGTTGGCGTATATATCAAAGGAATAAGTACCGGACGGGCCTTGCGGAATATAATGACTCTGGTTTGTCAGAGATGATTTTTTTCCAAGCCCATAGTAAAGGTCAGCAAACCATATACTGCCATCCTGGAGTTGTGTAACCTGTGCAGGGTCGCCTACAACAAATGAATCCATAATTTGGAAAGCGGTACTCAACGTAATTACTGACCCCCTGAACACCTTAGAATAAAACTGGCTGATGAATAGTCCATTACTGCCCGAATCAATGTGCTGAATTGCCGCACCATTAGTATCGAGAGAGGTATAGGCTACCTTCACTGAGTCGTTGACAAGCGCATAAACAGATTTTTGCTTTGAAAGAAATAATGTATTAGACACACTGGAAATATATTTATAGCTAGTAGCGGTATCCATCAACTGCCACACCTGGAAATTTTGCAATTGGGGGTTATTTTTATTAGCCCTGTATAACCCTGCCGACGTTATCGCATAAAAGTAATTACCGGATCCTATAAACCCGTTAACAGTAATTAAACTGCTGTTGATCTCAAACTGGTAGGTCTCAACAAAGTTATGTGATGAGAGGTCAAGCACTAAAACGCCGATCGAGGTGCTGAGGTAAGCCATGCCGTTTTCGGCATATACCATGTTGACCGATTTAGTTCCGGAAATGTTCTTTACTTTCAGATCCGGGACATTATAAAAAGCATTTTCTTTCTCTTTAAACAGGTCAATATTACCATTAAGATATACCAGGATAGCAGTAGACGTTGTTTTATCGTAACCAATACACTGCATACCCATATCCGCCATCCCTTCGACTTTGCTATACGTTGTCGGGGAGGGGGTTTGCGCGGTCCCATTCAGGCTAAAAAAGGCCTGAGGGCATATAGTATATATGGTACTGCCATCTGAAACCAACCCGGTTGCAATATTATATGGCAAGTGCGACTGCCAATAACCTATGGGCTTATCCTGTGCTTTCGCAACGAAGGTGTATAAAATAAAAACAGCAACCAGTTTATTTATACGAACAAAAGACATAATCATTATCGAGGTAATAAAGTTAAATGTAAAGAAATAACGGATTAGTGATACAGATATTGTATGAACACGCTATAGCACTTATCCATATTGACCTTTACATGGGTTCATTGCATTTGTTTAATTATTATACCACCATGGCAAATTTACCAATGATCTATTTTTTATTTATCCTGGGTGGTGTTTTAGCACGCTCAGCCTGCAGCTTCTGCATTTCCTCAAGCCTTTGTGACCATTTAGATGGTGTGGCAGGTTTATTTTTATTTTCCTGCAACTGCGCATGAATGGATTTTTCATCGATAAAATATTTTTGTATAACAAATTGTTGCGCAATACTCATGATGTTGGAGAAAGTATAATAAAAGGTAAGGGCAGCTGCCATTTTATTAAAGACGCCCATAAGTATCACCGGGAATATGAAAGGCATATACCTCATCATGGGGTTATTAGGGTCCTGCGGGGTCATGTTACGGTTATATAACGCAAGAAAAAGGCTGGTAGCGGTCATAAGTAAAGTGAACAAACTGAGATGATCGCCATAGAAGGGTATGTTAAAACCAAAATTCAATACACTGTCATAGGTAGAGAGGTCATGGCACCAAAGGAAATGCTGTTGCCTGAACTCTATAAACGAGGGGAACATGTAATACATGGACAAGAGTATAGGTAGCTGGAACAACATAGGCAGGCAACCACCCAGCGGATTGACACCGACCGAGCGGTATAGCTTCATTTGCTCCATGCTGAACTTTTGCTGGTCGTCTCCTATTTTGGCGCGCAGTGCGTCCAGTTCAGGTTTCATGACACGCATTTTTGCGGAAGACAGGAAACTTTTATAAGTGAAAAATGAAAGGATAAGCCTTATAAATATGGTCATCAGTATAATAACAATGGCATAGTTACCAACAAGGCCAGACAAAAAGTAAAAAATAGGGATGAGCGCAAATTTATTGATGTACTTCACGAATGCCATTATTCCATAGCCCAGGGGCACCATATCTTCAAGGCCAAGATTATTGGCGCCAACATTATATGATTGCAGTGTATGGTAATCGTTAGGGCCAATGTACCACTTCAGTGATGCGGACTGTGCATTATTACCCGGCTTAAATGGCAATTGAAACACGGCAAGGTTTTGAGCTACAATATTGGTATCTTCCTGCTTAGACTGGAACTTAACGTTCATTTTACTAAACCCATCTTCATTGATAAGCACTGTGCTGAAGTATTGCTTACGGAAACCAAGCCAAACGGAAGTAGCATCATCAGGAATTATTTTCTCTTCGTTGCGCGCGGTAAAATAATCGTTCTCATTGTTCTTGTTGTGATAATAGACCTGGGTAGTCATGCGCTCATTGGCCATGTCCTTTTCCGTATGTAACCCAAAAGTGGACCAATTAAGTGGCAGGCTGCTTGCAGATATTCCCGTCAACACAATGTTGCAGCGCATCATGTAATCGTCGGCAGGCAGGGTATAGATAATGTCTACTTTTTTGCCTGCGCCGAGGTCGGCAGTAAAATCAATTGATTTATCGCCATTAGGTTCATCTCTTGTAACCGGGGTAAAATACAGGTCGGCTGTTGATTTATTATTATCAATAGGAAGAACGAGACTTAACTGATTGCCGGCGCCATTGAATAGATACAACGGCTTCTGGTTGTAGGTTTTATAGTTCTTAATTTCTGCTGCTACCGGGTGAGCTCCCCTGGTAGAAAAGCTGAGTGACAATTTTTTATTTTCAAGTTTCAGTGTTTGGGCTTCCCCATAATATGATGCGGGCTGGGTTTTACGAAGAGCTACTGTAGCTGAATCATCAGCTGCCACCGGGGCATTTGCTGCTACTGCTTTGGTAGTATCCGCTTTGACCAGTGGATGTGCTTTAAGGTCAGCCAGAGAATCTGCGGTATGTTTTGCCTGTTTTTGTTCCTGATATACTTTTTGATCATGCTGATTGTATAGTAAGTATGCTACCAGCAATCCTGCTAAAAGTGAAAATCCAATAACCTGGTTACGATCCATGAAGAGTTAAAAATGAGGCGCAAAGGTACTGAAAAGGAAGATTGATAAATGGGTGGGTGTGTTAAATGGCTATTTGATGAAGAACAATATATATAATAATAGATTTATTTAAATCGATACCAAATACAAGTTCAGGATTGCTATGTAGGAAAAAGACATTGGATAATGGTCAGTTTTCGCCAAAAATGGCATCAGTTTTTTACTTCTTGTTTACATTTTATCAGGTCAGTGTCTTTGGCAAGAACGTCAATATGCCCCAGTGCGTCTTCTTCATTCGGATACTTTGCCTCCATTTTGCCAAAAACACAATCGCAATATGCCTTCGCTTTTTCGGGGGTGTCGCCGGTTTTTACTGCTTCTTCAGTGCATGCCTCATAAAAAGCATCTTTATCTTCCTGGCTCCAGGTGTTCTTGCAGGAGTTAGCAAGAAAGCCAAACAATACTAGTAAGCATATTTTTTTCATGCGCCACTGTTGAAATAATAATATAAAGATAACTGCAAACGGGTAAAATCCGCAGACTTTACCGTGCAATACTTAATCGTTCAACACATAAAGATCGGGGAGGTTCCTGCCGAGCCCATCGTAATCAAGACCATACCCCACTACAAATTTGTCTTCGATCTCAAAAGCAGTGAAATCTGCCTTCACCTCATACTTCAGTGCTTTTGGCTTAGTAAGGAAAGCAGCTATTTTAACAGAGGCAGGCTGACGCAGGTATACCTCGGGTAAAAATGAGCTCATAGTTTTGCCGGTGTCGATAATATCTTCCACAATGATAACGTGACGCCCCTGAAGGTTTTCTTCCAGCCCGATAGCTGTGATGACATGTCCTGTGGTAGAAGTGCCTTTGTAAGAAGCCAGCTTGATAAAAGAGATCTCCGCCTCAATGGACAACTCACGGAAGAGGTCAGCTGCAAAAATGAAAGAGCCATTGAGTATACCGATGAGTAACGGGTTTTTATTTGCGTATGCTACATTTATTTTTCCGGCGAGCACGCTGACACGCTCTTTTATTCTCCCGGCAGAAAGAAACGGGATGAACAGCTTATCGTGGATCTGTATACCTGCCATGTTATTCTTTTACCTGTAGCACTTGTCCAAGCTTTACGGTACCGCCATCCATATTGTTCCATTTCATTAACTGGCTGACAGTGATATTATTTTTCCTGGCTATTGAGAAAGCGGTATCTCCTTTTTTCACGGTATAGAATTTACTGCCTTTAGCGGCTCCTGGTTGTGGTTCGGGCTTCGTTTGCACAGTAGGCGGCGGGGCATTTTCTGCTATCAGTTTGCTATCGTCGGCATATACTACTTTGTCGAGGTCAGCCTTCATGCTGGCCAGTTCCTGGTCTTTTTTAGGATCATCTTCTGCTGCAGCCGGCGCCGGATTGCTCAGTGCCTGCCTTGAGGGCCTTGTTTTTACCGGCACCGTATTATTTGTGGCAACAGGCTGAGCAGCCGGTATAACCGCAGGTGTGGGAGCCGGCGCAGGAGTAGCAACAGTTGCAGGTTTAACAACCGGAGGCTGAGCTGCCGGGGCTTTTGTTTTGTCTATATAATCACCATCCTGGCCTGTTTTATCATCACCGGCAACGATAGCATTGCTTTTGTGAGCAGTCATTGCGCCCACTCTCACCTGGGGTTTCTGGCGCGCAGGTTTTTGCAATTCAAGCACAGAGCCAACTATAGGTTCCTCATTAGGGTAAAGGAAGTTGAACTCCATTATTTTTTTTACTTCCACGCCTTCCATCTGCGCTATCGTGGCTAATGTTTCCCCATCTTTTACCGTATGCCTGTCATGGCTGATAATAATGCGCGGGCTTTCTGCTTTATGTTCTGCGACGTTAGTTTTATGCTTTATGGTATCCCTTACCACTGCCTGCTTTGCGATGGTATCCGGCATAGGTGTAGAGTAGGAAGCAGGAATCAGTTTGTAGTTATTCATTAAAGAGCTGTCAAGAGCAGTATAAGTATATTGCTGCAGGCTGTAGTCCTCAATGATTTTTATAAGCCTTTGGGCATATTGTGGATTTGTAGCATAACCGCATTTCTTCAGGCACCTCGCCCACCCCGCATAATCAGTTTGCTTCAGGGAGAACAAAGGGGCATAACGGGGGTTTCTTTTCAGCAGATCAGTATGGTCCCTATAGGATTCTTCGGCGCATTTGTATTTTTTAAAGCATTCATCGGGAGCATCATCTGTATAAGTATATGTTTCGCCTTGCCAGCCGTTTTTGCATTTGATGCCAAAATGGTTGTTAGCCTCGGTCATTAACTCACTGATACCCGCTTCGGTCTCTAATATACCTTGCCCAAGTGTAACGGCAGCGGGGATACCATTCTTGTGTTGCTCCATTATGGCAAGCGAGGCATACTGGTCAATATACTTTTTAGCCCTGTCGTTAAAATTATCCTGCGCGCCAACCTTTGTGGTTGCCAGTAGTATTATAGCTATAAAGTATAGTACTTTTTGCATCTGCGCCGATTATAAAATATAACAACAAAAGTGGAATACATGCAAAAATAAGGTTCATTGGTGTATATTACTGTTAAGACTGCGTAAAAAAAGCAGTTGGTCGCTAGTAGTTGACAACAATTTTTAGTTCTTTTTTACTTTCCTTACTATCATCAAGCCATCTCTAACAGGTACCAATAAGTGCTCCACACGTTTATCGGCTTTTATTTTTTTATTGAAACTATGTATCGCACGGGCATTTTTGCTTCTTTGTTCTTTGGGTAAAACTACTTCGCCATCATACAACACATTATCTGCAAGAATGTATCCACCAACCGGCACTTTATCAAATACAAGGTCATAATAAAGTTCGTAGTTCGGTTTATCTGCATCAATAAACACCATATCGAATGCTTTATTTATGGAAGGAATGATCTCTGACGCAATGCCTATATGCTGTACTATTTTATCCTTCAAACCGGCCTTTTTAAAATATCGCGAAGACATGTCCTCCAGTTCTTCATCTATCTCTATGGTATGCAGGTGGCCCCCATCCCGTAAACCCTGTGCCAGGCATATAGCCGAATAACCCGTGAATGTCCCGATCTCCAAAATACACTTCGGGCGTATCATTTGGCTAAGCATTTGTAAAAACGCCCCCTGCAAATGACCCGACAGCATTACTGCATCCCCACGCTTCATATTCGTTTCCCGGTTCAATGCTGCGAGCACCGGCAGTTCCTGCGAAGTGTATTTCTCCGCATAATCGTCGATCAACTTTGGCAACAGGGGCGTGGTCATTTGTTTTAGAAATTTGGTTGTAACTTATGGTGTGTATAAAATTCGCTGAGGTAAGCCACTACTTCGTCGGCAGTGTCGAATATTTTTATCATCTCCAGGTCTCCCGGGCTTATATTGGCTTCTGCCTCCTGCATGGTTTCCCGCATCCAGTCAAAGAGCCCTTTCCAATAGGAAGAACCCATGCATATCATGGGCGTTTGTGTGAATTTCCTGGTTTGTATCAACGTCGCTACTTCAAAGAACTCATCGAGTGTGCCCCATCCCCCGGGCATCATGATAAATGCCTGCGCGTATTTTGTAAACATTACCTTACGTACAAAGAAGTAATCGAAATTCATAGATGTTTCCGTATCGGTAAATTGATTGCTGTTTTGCTCAAAAGGCAGCTCTATGTTAAGCCCTACGGAGTTGCCTTCAGCCAGCATAGCTCCTTTGTTGGCAGCCTCCATTATACCCGGCCCTCCACCGGTAATAATACCAAAGCCTTCTTTCGCAAGGCGCTGGGCGATCTCTACAGCCAGCTCGTAATATTTATTCCCCGGCTTAGTGCGGGCTGAACCAAATATAGAAATGCAGGGGCCTATCTTCGCCAGGTTTTCGAAACCCTGTACAAATTCAGCCATTATTTTAAATATCTGCCAACTGGAGTGGGCCTTTGTTTCCGTCCAGTCGCGCATTTTCAGATTGGTTAGTTGGTCTTTCATCTTTCGGTTGTGGCTGCAATTACTATGCCGCCTTTTTTAGAACATAAAAATAATAGTAAAAAAGTAAGGGTTGCGTTAATTATCAGCAATTCAGTACCTATTACATAACCATTCAGCAAGCGGGCCTCGTTGTGCTTGAGTATGTAGCATGCTACAGGTGCTATTATACAAATGAGCGGCACAAACTCACTGATCAGTTTCCTTTTAGTAAATATCCCGAAAGCAAAAAGTGCTAATAATGGCCCGTAAGTATAGCCGGCCACGTCGAGCAAAGTATCGATGAGCGACCCATTATCTATTTCGCGGAATATAAAAATGAACGCAAGAAAAACAAAAGCAAATGAATTGTGTACGATGAGCCTTATGCGTTTTTGTTGTTTCTCGCTCATATCCTTGTTCCTCCGGATGCCAAGGATATCAATACAAAATGAAGATGTCAGTGCTGTTAACGCGCCATCGGCACTTGGGAAAACCGCAGATATGAGCCCGATAATAAAGCAGGTAGTAATGTAAAAAGGCAGTCCACTCTTCAATGCTATCATCGGGAACAGGTCATCTTTAGCAGCATTTATCCCTTTTGCATCTGCATATAAATACAACAGGCCACCAAGCAGCAGGAAAATAAAATTCGCCAATAGCAGCACAAAGCAAAAGCTGATCATATTCTTTTTTGAATCCTTCAGATTGCTCACGCTGATATTTTTCTGCATCATTTCCTGGTCAAGCCCTGTCATGCCTATGGTGATAAAAGCACCGCCAAGTATCTGCTTCAGGAAAAATGTCGGGCTGTTGATATCTGTCTGTATCAGTTTTGTATAGCCCTTCTGCTGCATAGCTGCCCATGTGCTGCTTATATTGAGGTTCAGTGTGCTCATGATGTACACCACGCATATAATTAAAGCCAACAGCATAAAGGTAGTTTGCAGGGTATCTGTCCATACAATGGTTTTTACCCCGCCACGAAATGTATACAGCAGTATCAATGCCAGTATGATCACAGCAGTTAACTCAAATGGGATACCCATATCCTGCAGTATGAATTTTTCAAGTACTTTGATGACCAGGTATAACCGGAGTGTTGCCCCGAGGGTGCGGGAGAGTGTAAAAAATAATGCACCTGTTTTATAAGACACCATACCCAGCCGTTTGTCGAGGTATGTGTATATGGATGTTAAATTTAGTTTGTAATACAGTGGTAGCAGGATGAAAGCCACCACAAAGTACCCAAGCCAATAACCAATAACTACCTGGAAATACTGAAACCCGCTGGCCCCCACTTTCCCCGGCACAGATATAAAGGTCATACCGGAAAGAGACGTTCCTATCATGCCGAAAGCAACGAGCCACCACTTACTGCTGCGGTTGCCGATAAAGAATGATTCATTGGTAGAGTGCCGCGAAGTATAAAATGCTATACCCAACAGCAATGAGAAGTAAGCAACAATAATTAATAACAGAATGGCTGAACCCATGTAAGAAAAAAGGTTTCGCATTTACCGCGAAACCTGCAAATTAATTTATTTTACCAACTTTATTTAGAAGCCTGCAGCAAATCCGACACGGATATCGGGAGCGCCTGCCGGGTATGGGCTGTATTTTCCCTGCAGCACGTCGTATATCAGTTCGAAGTAAGCTGATACCCTGCCACCTAAAGGCTGCCTGATGCCAGCACCAAGTAACAAACAGGTGTTATTCACGTTGGCTTTAAGAGTCGTAAGATTGCCATAATTATCATAGCCGGGGCCTTTCAAACTAATGAAGTCATATTCGAGCGAGCCGTCTACAAAGAAATTCCTGTACACAAAATAACGTGTCCAGAGGTTTGGGTAGACAATATTTTCCCTTGCATAAGATACTTTGTAAGGATCAACGGGATCAACATACTCAGGTTGTTGGTAATACTGGTAACCTACCCCAATGCCTGCAGAAAAATGATCAGTGATCCTGTAACCAAGTATAGGGGCAATACCAACGTTTGCATACCCACCGCCGAAACCGGCATTGAGGCCGCCACCGATTATCAGTTTATCCGGGTCATACCCTTTCTTTTTCTTTGTTTTTTTATGATAACCTGACTTGCCTGAACTGGTATATACATCCTGCGCTGAGGTATGGGCAATACCTATGAAGATCAATAGTACCCAAATTAAATATTTCATAGTAAGGAAATTGTCATTACGAAGTTAGGCCAAAATTGAATACAAATGGGAACAAGCAAGATTTTATGTATTTATTAACCCTAAATTCCTAAAGGGACTTCCCCACGTTATGATATGAAGCCCATTCTTGATCAACTACAAAAAAGTAATAATCTGGAGAAGTTCGTTAGGCATTGCCTATTACATAGCATGGAGAAGCCCCTTTAGGGGTTTGGGGTTATCTTGCCTGGGTTTAATATGCCCCTGGGGTCAAAAACCTGCTTTATTTGCTTCATCAGGCCAAGCTGTACGTTATTAAATGCTATATCCATGTACTCTTTCTGCACTAATCCTATACCATGTTCCCCCGATAGGGTTCCGCCCATACGCACCACTTCTTTGAACAGCTTGCGTATACCTTGTGGGAGTTTTGTTTTCCAGTCTTCATCGCTCATATCCCCTTTTACGATATTTACATGCAGGTTACCGTCGCCGGCGTGGCCATAGCATACAGATTGGAACCCATATTCCCTGCCCAGGTCTTTTACGATCTTCAGCAATTCAGGCAGTTCCGCACGGGGCACTACGGTATCTTCTTCTTTGTATATCGAATTGCTTTTCACCGCCTCGCCCACTTTTCTGCGCAGTGTCCATAGCATTTGTTTCTGCTCATGGCTGTCTGCAAACAGCACCTCATCTATATCATACTGCTGCACTATCTGAGATATAGCCTCTGCATCGCGGTAAAGCTCGTCCATATTGTTACCATCCACCTCTATCAATAAATGCGCAGCAATATCAGCAGGCAGGTTTACACCGGTGGACTGCACATAGCGCATAGACCACTCCAGCGCATCGCGCTCCATAAACTCAAGGGCCGACGGGGTATAGCCGGCAAGGAATATTGCATTGACCGCTGCACAAGCCTCCACCGCAGAGCGGAAGGGTACCAACAACAGCAGGTCGTGCTTTACCGCAGGTATGAGCCGTAGCACTATCTTAGTAATAACACCCAAAGTACCCTCACTGCCCACCACCAGCTGCGTAAGGTTGTAGCCGGTGGCATTCTTCAGCACATTAGCACCGGTCCATATTATTTCGCCATTGGGCAATACTACCTCCAGGTTCAATACATAGTCTTTTACCACCCCATATTTTACCGCCCGTGGCCCGCCGGAGTTCTCAGATACATTGCCGCCTATGAAGCAAGA
>Ga0207079_1129_pt1 | contig 11157 bp, 8 predicted proteins | sample Alteio_BWMinHeat_61_FD_153525 | JGI IMG/M metagenome (GOLD analysis project Ga0207079, IMG submission 153525) | Enriched cells from forest soil in Barre Woods Harvard Forest LTER site, Petersham, Massachusetts, United States -... | ecosystem: Environmental > Terrestrial > Soil > Temperate forest >...
CTTAAACACTTTGCCCGCTATTGCATAAATAATGACACCGGAAATGAACAAAGCAAGCACATCCATCCGCACATCCCAGATGGTTGCACCCTCAAACGATATTTTGCGCAGGGCATCATTGAGGTAGGTGAGTGGGAGCGCTTTACAAAAATATTGCAGCCAATGCGGGAAATTGTCTATAGAAAAGAACGTACCGGCGAGGAGCATCTGGGGCAGTACAATGATGTTTGAGAACAGCGGGATGACCGCATCACTCTTCGCAAGCCCGCTGACGATAAAACCAAAGCCCATGAATACCAGCAGTGCCATAGCACACAGGGAAACCATTTCTAAAAAAGTGACCCATCCGTTATAAAGGGTAAAGCCAAAGACATAATAACCAACGGAAATAATAACAATGGTGCCTACTATCTGGAACAACATACGTGCTATACCCTCGCTGATAACAATGATCTCTTTGCGCACCGGTGTAGCGAAGAAGCGCTTTAATACAAGGGTTTGCCGCAGATTAAAAAATACGAACGCAGTACCGAACACACCGGACGCAAGCAGTGAAAAACTAAGTTGCCCGGGGAGTATGAAGTCAATGGTTTTGTAGTCGCGCACCTGGGCAATGTGCATATCTATCTTTGCCAGTTCTTCCTGCCGTTTTTGTATTTCAGGGTCTTGTTGTGAAACAATACTGTTGAGTATGCCTTTTAGTTGCTGTGCTTTATCCACCTCAGTTGATGCGGCATTGAGTATGATAGCGTACTCCGGTTTTGCGCCTTCGGGTTGTTTTTGTATGGCTATGGTAGCAACGATATCGCCATCTTTGAGTAATTTATTGATGCCTGCGCTGTCTTTGTCCACCCACTTCAGCACAGGCACTGCGCGCAAAATAGCATAGAGCCGGCTGGTTGTATCGCTGCCGGGAGCTTTAGCAACGGTGATATGAAAGCTGGAACCATTGCCCATGAACCCAAATACGAGGATAAATATCATCGGGAATGCAAGCGTGAAAAATATGGCAGAAGGGCTTTTAAAGATAGCCTGTAAACTTGCTTTTATAAGAGAACGCATTGCCCATGCGTTACTGTATTTTGCCATAGAATTTTAGTAGAATAAAAATAATTAATTCCAAATTGTGAGGGTAAAGGTAATGCTATTTGTTAAACAGAATCTTCAAATAAAATGATGGCTTGCTGAGTTGTTCGCGGAGATCCATGTCGGTGAACATGCAACTGATGGTGTTACGGAGGGAGGGACTTTTGTATGCTTTGTTTACCACAAAATTGAAGAGCCAGGGATATTTGCAGAGACGTTGCAGGGTGGCACTTAATTTAAATTCGTCGCCAAGCCTTTTATAGAGTACATCGTCATAAGCTGTTTTCAGGAATGAGGCGGAAAAATCATTTGCCGCCAGAGCTTCTTTTACAGCAGCAGCCGCGAGCATTCCGCTGTAGAGGGCATTGCCTATGCCTTCACCGCTGAAGGGGTCAATGAGGCAGGCGGCATCGCCGGTGAGCATAAAATTATTTCCGGACAGGGGTTGACGGTGCATGGCAAGCGGCAGGCCCCAGCCTTGTATTTTATCGGTAAGGGTTGCGTTGGCAAAACGGGGCGCTATCTGCGGGTTGTTTTTTATAGCATATAGCATTTGTTCCCGCAGGTTTATTTTCTTTTTCCTGACGACCTCTGACAGAATACCTACGCCTACGTTCGCCATGCCATTGGGCAAGGGGAATATCCATAAATAACCGGGGAGTACCTCCGGCAGGAAGTGCAGCTCTATAAAATTTTCAGGGTGCATGCCTGAAATACCCCGGTAATAAGCCCTCAGGCCTACGGCATAAGTTTTTGCGTCTGTATTTTCACCGAGGTATTTTTTGCGGACCACGCTCTTGTCTCCGTCAGCTCCTATGATGATGGGCGCAGTGATGGTATAAGTTGTTTCCGCGTGGGTCATGGTTACCGTCACTTTACTGTTGGCAGTATCCATACTCTGCACTTTGGCGTTCTGGAAAACGGTGGCGTAGGCGGAAGGTATTTTTTGAAAAAGAAAATTATCGAGATCGAGACGGGGAACGGTAAAGCCGGGCGCTTTTGTTTCTTTAGTTCGGTTTGGGTTGAACGGGATATTAAGTGGTCTTCCATTTGGCGCTACAAAGGTTATACCCCATGATGGTAGAAAACTACGTTCGTCGTTAAGAATTTCAGACAACCACTCCGGGTTAGCCCGGTTGATAACAAGCGCGGTCTTACCGCTGCAGGCATCGCCACATACTTTATCGCGCGGGAAAGTTTCCTTATCTATAACCACATGGGGAATGCCATATTTAGAAAGGAAAAAAGACGTGCTGGCACCCGCCGGCCCGGCGCCAATGATAATAACAGAAGTTTCCAGTTTTTCGGAATGCATGCCCGGTCAAATGTAAGTGTTAATACGCACTAACACTTAATGTGGGCATTAAATCCCGCTCAGCCTGTTTGTATCATCTTTTACTGCCTTGGACAGCAGGGAAATAGCAGCAGTGGTAACTCCTAAGGAGATAAAAGTATAAGTTAGCTCTGCCGATACATCAGGAGATTGATAGGCCAGAATAAAACCTAATGCAGCAATGAATAGCAATACTGCCGAAAATACATACCTGAAAATGTTGTTGTTGTTCATCATGTTCTGTTCCATAGCGATCAAAATTTTATCGTGATGTAAAAATATCGTACCAAATTACCGGCACCAATGTCCATTCGGTGAATAGTGGATTTATGTAGGTGAAGCTAAGTATCCGCAAGGAAATAAAAATGTTAAAAGATACGAGGCTGGGCATCCGAGTTACGTTTTTAACTAAATATTGAACCTAATGGCATGATTCTATTAATACTAAAATAAGAAACTAAATTTTTTTTTATGAGTACCACAAAATATTTGTTATACGGCGCACTTGGGGCTGCCGCCGTATTATTGCTTACATCAGACAAGGCAAACGGGATCAGAAAGAATATTGCAGATAAGGCAAATGACAATGCAGGCAGGTGGAAGGATAAGTTTAAAAGCATGGGCAGTAATGCGAACAAAAGGCTTTCTGAACTGAAGGATCTGTTGAACAGTGAAATGGATGGCCTTGGCGATGATGCGCGTAAACGCCTGCAAAATGTGTTAAACGGCGCAACGGATGGTGCAACAAAAATTAAAAACAACCTGGCTTAATTTAAAAACAACCTAACTTGGTGATGTTAGGGTCGGGGAGTATGAAGCGGGGGCAATTGACCTCCGCTTCTTCATAGTAAGGATCAGTCTTCAACGATAACCCTACGTGAATGGCCAAACCCAACGTACAAATAGAGATAGATCATTCTGGAGAGCCGCATGAGGTAAGGTTGTGCTAACACAACTACAGTAGTGCTTACGCCCAGGTACCAGAAAACACTGTTATCTTTATAAGAAAGGCCAAATATGGGCCAATACCACAACAAGTTGAGGAAAAAAAGTAACATAGACAGCGCATAATTGATACCACCGCCATTATTTTTTTCTGATTTTAGTTTTTCGCCACATACTTCGCACTCATCTTTTAACGCCAGACATCTACCGAGGGGAAACATGCTTTTGTTGACGAATACTGTGCTCATCCTGCAACTGGGACATTTCATGGAGAACATAGCGGGGATAAGCAGTGTTTTTTTTGATGAGGCAGTCATGATGCAAAATTAATTCATTCTCAACAAATTAGTAAGCAGGTTTGAAATGCTAAACTTCCTACGTTTTTCTGGGTTTTTTCTTTGCTGCCGGGAATAGAACATTGTTCAATATCAAGCGATAGCCCGGAGAATTCGGGTGCAAGGCAAGGTCAGTTGGCGGGTCATAGATCATGTGTTGATAGTCTTCAGGGTCATGGCCGCCGTAGAATGTCCAGGTGCCTTTTCCATATTCACCATGTATGTAGCGGGCTTCATTGGCGGGTTTGTAATCACCCATTACCAACACACTCGATTTCAGCACTTCTTTACGGAATGAGGTGGTTTGCCCCATAAACCCTTTAATTGTGGTGGTGTGGTCCTGCGTAAGCATACTCGGTACAGGATCGAATTTGGCGGAGAAAGTGAACAGCGTGAAATAATCCATCTTCATATCCACGTGCCGGAAATTGGTGTTGTCTATGCTGGAATACTCGTATTCATAGGGATTGGTAACGAGTGTAAAATCCTTAAAAGCGAAGCATTTATTGAAGTCGAGTTTACTTTGTGCATTGGGATCCATGGGGTCGCCATCAAAGGGTTCCGAGCATATGTCCACACCTTCTGCAGCAAGAGCAATATCGTAAGTATCTGTTGCGGAGCACATAGCAAACATATAACCACCGCCTGCTACGAAGTCACGTATCTTTTTTGCAACAGCCAGCTGCAACAGCGAGACTTTATTAAATCCATGTTTGGCAGCCATTGCTTCTGCTGATTTCTGGTCGTTCTGATACCATGCTGCATTGCGGAACTGCGCCCAGAATTTTCCATACTGCCCTGTAAAATCTTCATGGTGCAGGTGCAGCCAGTCATATTTTGGAAGGTTGTCGGCAAGCACTTCATCGTCATAGATTTTGTCGAATGGTATTTCGGCATAGGTGAGCACAAGTGTTACTGCATCATCCCAGGGCTCCTTATTGGGCGGTGTGTACACAGCTATTTTAGGCGCTTTTTCCAGTTTTATGATATCGCCGTTAAAGTCGGGGTTGGCTATTTCTTCCACTATACCTGTATATTGCGCATCACTGATGATATCATAACTAACGCCGCGCAGTTTACACAGGCGCTCCATACTCTCCACATTATCCATGCAGAAGCTGCCTCCCTTATAGTTAAGCAACCAATCAACCGTGATATTAGCTTTGAGTGCTGCATATGCCACTCCGTATGCTTTGAGATGGTTTCTTTGTCCATCAGCATCCATAGGGATGAATATTTTTGACGCAAGTGCCGGTATAGTAAACAGTAAACAGGCAAACGTATAATACGCCAACAACCGGGATCTCATCGTAATCATAAATTATGCATGTAAATTACTGATATTTTTTGGGAATGGATAGTTAAAATTAAACCCCAAACCCCTGAAGGGGTTTACTCATGTCAAAACTGGCCTTTAATGCATAGAGACGCAAAACATTGCGTCTCTACAGTGATGAAATAAATCATTAAAATCTCCCTCATTTATTAATTACCAGCTTATCTGTAAAATGATCTGAGCCAGATGTTATGGATAGCAAATAAACTCCTTCTTTCAGGTCTGAAATATTCAGTTGCATGGAACCGCTACCATTATTGTTAATTAATTCATTTTTTGCTACAACCTGACCGGTAACATTAGTAACGATAATATCAGCATTCCCGGCTTGTAGCGATGTCCATTCGATGTTTAAAATTGAGGAAGCCGGGTTTGGGAATATGTTTATTGCCGGAACTGAAACAATATTATTGATATCAACCAGGTGGCAATCCTTGACAATTATTTGCCGACTTACGTCCGAAGTGCCGCAATCATTGGTAACAAAATATACGATTGTATCAATGCCTTGTTCCATTCCGGTAACTATTCCTGAAGCAGAAACAACTGCGTTGCGATTGGCTTGGCCCCATGATCCTCCACTCGTAGTATCAGTAAGAGTTATAGACTCTCCTTTGCAGACACTGTCTAAGCCTGTAATAGTTCCCGGGTCTGGAAAAGCCTTGACAGTTATTACCCTTGTTGCAGTTAATGTACCACAACCATTAGTAACAGCATATAAAACAGTATCGAGTCCGGGAATTGTACCTGTAACTATTCCTGTTCCTGAAATAGTGGCTTTAGGATTGGTTATGCTCCATATGCCACCGCCGCTTGCATCTGTTAAAGTTATTGATGAATATGGACAGACATTAGCTGAGCCCACTATTGTTCCGTCATCAGGGAGTATACCAGTTGTAATTGTAACCAATGAAGAAATTGTAGCGCTGCAGCCTGAAATTGATGTGACTGTATATTTGACTGAATCTGTACCCGACATTACGCCTGTAACAGTACCAGATACTCCTATAGCGGCATTAGCGTTACTCACACTCCATATGCCTCCAAGTGTTGTATTTGAAAGTGTTATCGTAGCACTGACACACACAATAACCGGCCCGGTAATTATTCCCGTATAAGGAGAATAAACAGTTATTGTTTTGCTGATTTCAGATGTGCACCACGAATTGCTCGCAGTATATTTTATTGTAACGGAACTATCATATCGGCCGTAGACCATACCGGTTATTGAATCTACTGAAGCAACTGAAGGAATAACAGAAGACCACGTCCCACCAGGTAAAGAGTCAGTTAAAGTAATTGTAGTACCCCGACATAGACTATCGGCTCCGGATATACTATTAATGATTAGCGCAGGATGAATTGTAATGACTTTATAAGTACTAAGAGGACATGTACCAGCTAATGTAAAAGTAATCGTATCAACACCTGCAATATGGCCTGTAATTATACCCGAAGAAGAACCGACGATTACATTTGAGTTCGATGTACTCCATGTCCCGGGAAAAATGCAGGTATCAGTCAAAGTTGCTGTTGAACCGACACAAACACTTGCCGCGCCGGAAATTGTGCCAGGGGTCGTTGTTTGCACAACAACGTAAATAGTAATTGTATCTGATAATGTTCCGTCTGAAACACGCACGCGGAATGAGTCCTGGCCTGTATAAGTGGAAGGAGCCAAATAAGATAATCCTGACGACTTCACCGTTTTGTGCGTGCCATTAGAGATACTCGATGACGGGAAGCCGGACAGTGTACCGATTACGGGAGGCGAGATGACAGTCCATGTTTCGGTTTGTGCGGAATCCAGGTCTGTGATTGCCATAAGTGAGTCAAAAATATAAATGTATCCGGGGCATGGTGTAATCGTTTGCCCTTTACCGTATGCAAAAGTTGGTGTATGGGTCAATTGTATCAGTTTCCTGATGCGACTATTCCCATTATCGGCTATATAAATATTGTTTTTCGCATCGGAAGTAACTCCCCACTGAGTATCCATCCATGCATACAATGAGTTCGTATCATCCTTATATGATTCTGTTGAATAATTTCCACCAATATAATGCGTACTGTCAGTAATATGACTTATCTCCCTGCACGAGCAACTTAATTCATTGAAGCAGACGTTATCATATGCATTAACGCAAAGTCCCGACGGGGAAGATAAATTTGTGCTCAATGCTGGGCAGTCAGTAATTATTCCGCCGCCTCCTGCGTAGGTAGAAATATAACCAGTCGACGCTGTTACTTTTCTTATGTATGTGGAATACTGATCGAGGAAGTATATATCTCCGGCAGAATTACAACCTATATATATCGGCCAATTTATTGTCGCACTTGTTGCAGGGCCTCCATCACCTGAATATCCAGGGCTACCATTTCCGGCAATAGTCGTTACAATTCCTGTTCCTGCGGTAATTTTTCTTATACGGTAATTAGCTCTATCAACTACATAAATATTTCCAGACTGATCACTACAAATGGCAGTAATATTATTGAAAACTGCAGCAGTAGCGGGGCCCCCATCCCCTGAATATCCCATAGCGCCGGTTCCGGCAAAAGTATTAATTATGTTGGTAACCGCATTAACTATCATTATTTTCTCACCTGATAACAAGTAAATATTTCCGGCAGGATCAGTGCATAAATTCCCGAATGATAGACTAGAGTTTGTTGCAGGTATGCCATCTGATATAGAAATGCCGCCACCAGCAAATATGGTAACGATCCCATTTTTTAAAGACACTTTTCTTACTTTACCTGCATCGACAAAATAAACGTTTCCGCTAGGATCTGAGCATATAAATTGACACCCACTTAATTTTGCGAGTTTAGCCGGCCCACCATCTCCACTATATCCCGGCATACCTGTACCGGCTATTGTTACTGTGATCCTTTGTGCTTCTACTTGATTAGTACCCGTAATAATAAACAGTGCAAATGATAAAATGTATATATACTTTTTCATAAAAAAAGATTTTAAGCAGATCATAGAATAATATTTGTATTGCCTCTATATAAAGGTATATAAGATATTTTACAAAAAACAACCATAAATACTTAATATTTAAAAATAAAATAAAAAAACTATCGGAGAATTGGCATGTTAAGCCATGAAAATATCCTTGAAACAACTCCAATTTTTCTTAGGACAAAAACTATTTTTTTGCACCACTTTTTTCTTTGCCTACTCTTTGTCTCCGTTTGTCTCAAAAGGTATTACATCCACATGACAAAAATCATGTTACTCAAATCCTTTACCAGCCTGTATTTCAAGGCTTTCTATGATCTTCGTTTGCCAAAATTATGACATCTGTCATGTGCTCAAATGACTTACAGATGACACGAAAATTATGTAGTCAGGTTGCTATGAGAGTACCTTTGTCTCAGCGTTTTTAAAGAAGTGCATGAATACGAAAGACACACACATTATTCAAAATTTTTGGGCAGTAGGTATCAATTATAAAAAAACTGATGCAGCTTTAAGGGGATTGTACGCTATTAATACTGAACAGTATGACTATCTGTTATCCATTGCACCTGAATATGGTTTAAAAGAATTTTTCATCCTTTCTACCTGTAACCGTACCGAAATTTATGGCTTCGCTGATGATGCAAGCCAGCTAACCGATCTTATATGTACGGTTACCGCCGGTGATAAAGCTACTTTTACCCATATTGCCTATGTTAAGAATTGTGACAAAGCGATAGAGCATTTATTCCATGTAGCCGCAGGCCTTGATTCGCAGATATTAGGCGATTACGAAATATTGGGGCAAATAAAGAACGCCGTTAAGCATGCAAAGACGCAAGGTTTTATAGGGCCTTTCATGGAAAGGCTGATTAATTCTGTTTTGCAGGCATCGAAAGCCATAAAGACGCATACAGCACTTAGTGGCGGAACAGTTTCTACCGCATTTGCTGCGGTGCAATATATCAGGGAGTATTTTGAAGGCCCAACCACTACGCCGAAAATGAAATGCCCTTCTACTCACAAAATGATGACCGGTAATGACTCAGCTTACGAAGGGCACGGCAAGATGAACATAGCAGATAAGAAGATAGTGCTGCTGGGAACCGGTAAAATAGGCCGTTCTGCCTGCAAGAACCTCGTAGACTACCTGAACACGCATAATATTACCTTAATAAACAGGACAGAAGAAACGGCGAGCACCCTTGCCAGTGAACTCGGACTTAAATATGCCCCGATCACTTCCTTAGACGAAGAATTACGTGATGCTGATATTATACTTGTCTCCACAAATGCTACTGAGCCGGTAATTTTAAAAGAGCACCTCGAAGGCAGGGGAGAAAAACTGGTGATCGATTTCTCTATACCCTGTAATGTAGAAGTGGCTGCACAAACATTGCCCGGTATAAAATTTGTTGATGTGGATGTGTTGTCTAAAATAAAAGATGAAACACTGAACCAACGCCAGGCTGAAGTGCCTAAAGCTATGGTCATTATCAATGAACTGATGGGTGAGTTCAAGCAATGGTATGCAATGCGCAAACATGTGCCTGTGCTGAAGGAAGTGAAAAATAAGCTCAGGGAAATATACATTGACCCTGTGATACTCGATAAAAGCCATTTCTGCTCAGGCACGAATGCAGAGAATGAAGAAAAAATACAAAAAGTGATCAGCTCGTTGGCTACTAAGATCCGCCAGAAAAATACGCTCGGCTGCCATTACATCCAGGCCATAAACGAGTATATTGCATAAGTATGGGTAAGGTAATACAAATAGGTACCCGTGAAAGCCAGCTGGCTCTCTGGCAGGCAAATACGGTGAAAGGCCTTTTGCACCAAAACGGCTATACAGCCGAACTCGTACATATAAAAAGCGAAGGAGATACTGACCTGACAACCCCACTATATGAATTAGGCGTACAAGGTATATTTACTAAAGCCCTTGACATAGCTTTACTGAACGGCGATATAGATATTGCCGTGCACTCCATGAAGGATGTGCCAACACAAATGGCAAAAGGTATCGTGCAATCGGCTGTGCTGCCACGCGCTTCCTATAAAGACTTGCTGGTGTTGAAAAAAGGAGCTTCTTTTTCTGATGGGGCAGGTGTGCATACCATTGCCACCAGCAGCATCAGGCGCAAGGCACAGTGGCTGAACAGGTACCCGAATGATATGATAGAAAACCTGCGCGGAAACGTGAACACACGCATGCGGAAGGTAGAAGAAAGCGATTGGAATGGGGCTATATTTGCAGCAGCAGGACTGGAAAGGATAGGGCTGCGCCCGGAAACTGCAATAGAACTGGACTGGATGCTGCCCGCTCCTGCACAAGGTGCCATAATAGTAGTGTGCCGTGATGGCGATAAATATTGCCTTGATGCATGTGCTCATTTTCATGATGCAGACACAGCGTTATGCACAAGTATTGAAAGAGATTTTTTGCGGGCATTGATGGGCGGCTGTTCTACTCCTATCAGTGCATTTGCTACGGTGGCTGACGGGATGGTGAAATTTATAGGAAATATACTCAGCACAGACGGCACGCAAAAGAAAGAAATAACGAAGACAGTTATGAGAGACGAAGCAAATGGTTTGGGCCAGGCTGCTGCACAGGAATTACTGTCAACGGGCGGGCAACAAATTTTAGACGGATTTAAAAGATGAGCGGAACACGATTATTAAGCACCGTATTACTTGACCAGCCGCTGATAGATAAAGCGGCTAAGGAGGGTATTGTGCTTGATGTCCTGTCTTTCATACAGGTAACCTCAAATACAGAAAGTGACCTTTGGGCAGAAGTGGAAGAAATGTGCAGCCTGCCCATAACAGCAGTATTCACAAGTGCTAACGCAGTGAGGGCAATCGCGCACATTGTATCCAGTGCAAAGCCGGAGTGGAATGTATATTGCATTGGTAGCGCGACAGAAAAGGCAGTGTTGGAATGTTTTGAAGAGCACGCTATAAAAGGAACTGCGAATGATGCAGCAGAGCTTGCAGGCTGTATCATTGGCGATGATGTATGCGAGGTAGTTTTCTTTTGCGGTGATATGCGTATGGATACTTTGCCGGAGCTGTTGCGCAATGATGATATTACTGTGCATGAAGTGATCGTGTACCACACAACGGAAACACCTCATTATGTGACCAA
>Ga0207079_1130_pt1 | contig 11125 bp, 8 predicted proteins | sample Alteio_BWMinHeat_61_FD_153525 | JGI IMG/M metagenome (GOLD analysis project Ga0207079, IMG submission 153525) | Enriched cells from forest soil in Barre Woods Harvard Forest LTER site, Petersham, Massachusetts, United States -... | ecosystem: Environmental > Terrestrial > Soil > Temperate forest >...
TGCGAAAATTACGCCGAGAAAAGATCCAGTTCCCTGCAGCCACGCCGCGAGTAAATAGAAAGTTTGGTACTGCGAGACGTTTGCAACCAATTGGGCTTCAGTTGCATCTGAAGGTGGAAAGGGAAACAAAACAAAGGGAGCGTCAAAATACAGGATCAGGCAGCTCACACCCAATATCCCGCATACTGAAATAAACAAGCGAAAATTTCTGGGCGAGAGAAGTTCATTCTGGACCGGCCGCTTCGATATTGATTCCAAAGTTATCGGTAAGATTCACCGGAAATTGGGATATATTCGCACGCCTAAGTCTAAAAGGAACAAAGACAGGAATGATGAAATTTTGACTAATTTAGCGGATTGATGACCTTTCGAAAAGTGAGATATCAGTAGAAATATCACGGGACTTCCAAATCCCAATTCATGGGCGCTTTTTCAAGTAAGATATGTTTTCTTTCTTCGTCGGTTCTGCTGCTCCTTGTGTTTTCGAATTTTTCTGTTCCAACTTCTGCCTCCGCTGCATTTATTCCCAGAATAGCTGGCACCATTCATGTGAGATACGACGGGGGCTTCGGCGTTCCACAGTATATTGCCTACGATCCGTCAAACAAGTTCATGTACGTTGCAAACACCGGTTTCTATTGCCCCACGCCCCAAGGTTGCAACGCCTCGAACGAAAGGAGCAAGATTGCGGTAATCGACACCTTATCGAATAAGGTCATTGCCCTAGTCCCCGTAGGTTACGGTGCTGATGACATTATCTACAATCCGTCAAACAAGGAAGTCTACGTTGTAAACATTCTCAACGATACTGTCTCAGTGCTCAAGAACACCAAAGTAGTGGCGACAATCGTTGTTGGACCTCAGTGTTTCTGCGGGCAGAACTTGCTTTACGATCCGTCGAATAATCTTCTTTACGTAGGTAACACGGACAGCGTTTCAGCGATCAATGGTTCGACGAATACCGTTGTTGCTACGATCAAGGTCGCAGGCGGGGCGCAAAGTTTGACATATGATGCTGCTAATCACGAAATATATGTTGCAACTGTATTCGGTGCGTCCGACACTGTCTCGGTAATTAGAGGGACGAAAGTCGTAGCTTCAGTTATCGTAGGACCATTTCTTGAGTCAATGATGTATGACCCTGCAAATAAGGAGGTGTACGCAATGTCCGAGTACAATATCTCCATGATCAACAGTTTTTCCAATACAGTCATTGCCACAATCCAAATGCCGCGCGGTATCATCGCGGAGGTAATCGGATATGATCAAGCAAACAAAGAAGTCTATGTCGGGGGCGCGAATGATGTAGATGTTGCACAGGTTTTCGTGATCAGTGTCTTCTCGCACACCGTTGTCGCGACAATTGACCTTTCAGGAATTAACAAGGGACGACCGGGTCCATTTTTGAATTACATAAAATATAGTCCGGGGGATCGAAACATGTACGTTTCTGCGGAAGACTTAGTTGGTGGCGGGGGAGCAGGTTTTCTCGCAGTCCTTAGTTCGACGACGGATTCGGTCGTAACCGGCATTACCTCGATGACTCTGCCGTATCCATTGGGTTTGGCATACGACCCGGTTAGTACAAAGATGTATGTTGTCTACCCAACTGCCAACGCGGTTGCATTGATAGCTTCTGATTAAGCAAACACGAAGTCCCGTTCTGCTTATTCTAAATCCGCCTAAGGGGTACCAGAACCTCGACAGAAAAGGATATAAGATGTCCTGTAATTTTACTGTAATCGCGATTTAATCGATGCCTAAAGAAGGATTTAGCGTAATTACAATCACGCAGCAAGCGCACGACAAAGCAAAGCAGCGGTACAATCAGAAGGTCAAGGCCGAAAAACTAAGCAAGAGTTTCTCGAAATATGTCAACGATCTTATTGTAGAGACAATTGAAGCGGATGAAAATCTCTCCCTTACCGCTCCCTTCATGCAAAAGATCGGGTTGCAGGATAATTCGATCATGATCAAGGACAACAAGATTGGCAGAATTGTGGAAGTGCAGGTTCACGGAAAAGATCTCATTTGCATGTACGATGAAAAGAAAGACTGCATGCATGTGGGGTACGCATACGCGATTCCCGAAGTCTACCGAGTAATGTCCGAACGCAGAAAATAAACTCTTTTTATTCGTTCATAAAAAAAATCCTCAGGTATTCAAAATGCCGAGGATTCTCTCCGGTGAGGAGATAGCTCCCCTCATCCAAAAGGTAATTTTTGCCGAATCTGGAGAGCAAAAACAGCCTGCAGGGTACGATGTCACCGTGGGGAATATTCAGTCCTTCCCTGGTGACAGATTCACCCTAGGAATTCTGAAAGGAGAAAATTCTGCCCTAAACCCTGTTCCAATCGTAGAAGGCAAGTATTTCGATCTAGAGAAGGGCGCGTATTTTGTAGATCTCAACGAGATAACTACGATTCCTCACGACGCAATCGGAATCTTGCTCCCAAGATCCACTTTACTGCGGAACGGGCTAGACGTGCGCACCGCGCTTTTCGATCCAGGATACTCTGGTCAGCCGAAAGTAATGCTCGTCTGTCACAGATCCGCGAGAATTGAGAAATTTGCCCGGATTGGTCAGCTCATCATCCTAAAATCTGATGCAGAGTTTTCGCAAAAATATTCGGGGCGCTACCAGGGAGAAAAGAGTTCATCAGCCTAGAAATTTTATTATTTCTCAAGTCTATGAGATCCGAAATCACTCGCCCATCGGAAACAAATCCGAAAATTATCTACTATATCGGGCTGCGATATAATCCAACGGTGTCATGTAAGAAACTTCGATAAAAGTTATATTTCGGACAAAGACGCCGCTCCTCCCAATGTCTTACCTCACTTTATTCTCGACAAGAAAAAAAATTATTTTAGCCTCACTATCTTTGTTAGCGGTTCTATTAATCGGCGGAGCACTGCCGATGACTGTAGCATTGTCATCTAGCTCCTCAAATACGAACCAATCTTCAATTGCAACTTCAAGTACTACGCTCGCATCGGCGGCCGCTACTTCGACCGGCAACGCTGGCAAATTTCTTAGTGGGCCCTTTAAGGTATCAACTGCTTTTGGTCCCGCTAAAGCGAGTGCAGCTGCGTCCAGTTCTGGTTTACCGTCCGTTTCTCCAAGTTATCGCCCATCTCTCAATGGAAAACCTCTCGCTTCTCCAGCAGCCGCCCAACCCACAGCTCCTCCCACGGTGAATTGCCCGAGTGCAAGCTGTGACAGCATCGGCAACGGCGCGGGTGGTGCCCTAACAAACCCCTTGGGATTAAACGTGGTGGATATGGCAAATTCATATGGGCCACTAGTTGGGGATCCCACATTCGTTATCGAGCCACCCGACCAGGGATTGTGCGCTAACAGCAACTATGTAATGGAGATTCTGAATATTGGAGAGGTGCAGCTTTACAGCTCGACGACCCTCAACCTCGTCTCGAATGGATATGCTATTCTAGACAATTTGATGGGGCTGCCGTCGCACGGAGCAAGTGGTTGGAGCAGTGGAGGCGACATATCATGTCTATATGATTCCCGAAATGGCGGACACTGGTTCATAACAGAGTTCGTATCTACAACGCCAGAAATGCCTCTTGTCGCAGGTGGTCAGCCTGGTCCCTTCCAAGGGTGCTTTGTTGGCGTTGCGAACACATGTAGAGAGGGAATCGCTGTAAGTGTAACGAATAATCCTATGGGTGCTTACAACGTCTACTTCCTGAACCCCAACAAAGTAAACGGAGATCCGGGAGCGGGTGGCGGTTTCCTGCTCAACGACTTTGCCAAGATTGGATCTACCAACGATGCATTCTTGATGTCCTATGACGAGTTCAACTTGAACGCTGCAACTTATCCGACTTGCCCCGCGTTTGGGTGCTTTGGATTTAACGGCGCTCAACAATTTGCGTTTAGCAAGAACGCTCTAGAAAAGGGTCTCTCTGCGAAGAACATCAATGTAGCCTACGAAAATATGGGCAAAGCAAAGAATCTTTACCCTATACCCGCAAATGGAGTGTTCCAGCCAGCAGCGGGCAGTTGTTTCAGCGGAGCCTTAGCAGGGGGAGTGTGCTGGTTCCAAGTTATTCCCGCCCAATCGCCCGATGCTTCGCAGTACGATAACCACAATGGGGGTACCGGATTCATGATGGCCGCATTAGACGTATTCGGCGGTGGAGACGATCGTATTGCAGTCTTTGACTGGACAGGTCTATCGGACTTGAACAGCGCCAGCTGCAGCACGTGCGGTGGAATTCAGTTCGGCGGGCAGATCTTCGTTACTCCAGTAACGTACAAGGACTTTGGACTAGGTTGCTTCGTTGAATTTGGAGGACAGTGCGGTCTCGGCGTACAAAAGGCAGGTCCCATCCCACTGGGGAACAACTGTTATCTGGTGCAACCCACTACCAATACTTGCCCAGAGTCAGGGATCGCGACAAATGGCGACGGGGTGACGCAGGCTTCTTTTGCGGATGGGGAGCTCTGGACAGCCGTGGCGACGCAGGTCGTTCAGACATTTGGTGCCTCTAGTGAGATGCACGTCGGCGCGACCTTCTGGGCGATCGGCACCAGCAGCTTCGACTCCAAAGGAACCTTCTCATTGACAAACGACGGCTACGTGAGCCCGGCTCATGCAGACATCTCCATGCCAGCAATGGCGGGAGGAGATAGTCCCGGCGCGGTGCTGAGCTTTACTTTATCTGGCAAAGCTTACTATCCAAGCAGCGCCTACGGTACACTGACAACCGCCTCTTCAGGCCTCGTCGGGGGTGTCGTACACATCACTGCTCTTGGAAAATCTCCTCAAGACGGGTTCTCAGAATACCAAGGCTTCCCCGGAGCAATCCGACCACGATGGGGCGACTACGGCTGGGCAATTTTCGTGCCCTCTGCCGGGCCGGGTAGCACTGGTGGGGTGTACTTCGCTACCGAGTACATACAGCATCCCAACTGCGGGAACAGTGCATTCATATCCAGCGGAGGAACCTGCGGCGGAACAAGGACACCCTTTGCGAACTGGGGAAGCTCCATCAACTTCGTTGCGAGTCCGTAGTTCAGTCCGGACTGGAAATGAGCGACCACAGTCGCTCACACCCCCTTTCTTTTTTTACTAGGATCCGCCCTGCAAAGTTGTGCATCCTTTAGCGAAGTACTGCGTCGAAAAATTAGGGCAAAAACTATTCCGATGGGACGAACTCAGCAGTAGATTATTTTCTTATTTTTCTTAAAAACGCAGACAATCCTCATTTCCAGTTATCATTTTATACGTGCTTTTTAATCGTTGGCCCGAGTGATTCTCCGATGTTCTGTCCCAAGTGCGGAAAACAGGTAGCCGATGACGCAGCTTTTTGCCCGAATTGTAGAGCTCAGCTAAAGCCTACTCCTGACTCGATGGCACCCGCGGGCGCAAGTGCCACGGGAAGTTGGGGACTACCAATGCTCTTTACTTCAAACTACGTCCCTGGTTACAAAATTGACAGAGTAATTGGCTTGACTTACGGCATCACCGTCAGATCAAGGGGTATCGGGGGGAACTTTATCGCGGGCTTGCGGACGATCGGCGGTGGAGAAATCAAGGAGTACACTGAACTCGCGCATCAAGCAAGACAGCAAGCTCTAGATCGATTACAGGAGCATGCCAAGAGCATGGGAGCCAACGCGGTGGTGAGCGTGATGTTTGATTCCACCGAGGTAGGCAATACCATGGATGAAATTATCGCCTTCGGCACCGCCGTGATCATCTCTCCCATGACGGGAGACGCGCAGCAGCAATACGTAAAATTGAGCTAGCGGACGGTAACACTCTTCGCTAGGTTGCGCGGCCTATCCGGGTCGTGCCCTAAAATAACGGCCAGCTGATACGCGAGGATCTGGATCGGAATGATCTGAGAGATCGGATTCAATTCCTCGCTCTCGGGTACCTTGATAAAATCGTCAAAGGTATCGATTTTCTTGGAACCCACTCCAATCAGATAACCCCCGCGGCTCTTCACTTCCATCGCATTGGACAGGATCTTGGACTCGGTGTCCTTCGACACAAACACGATGCAGGGCGTACCCTTGCCAATTAAGGAAATGGGACCGTGTTTCAATTCCCCGCCGGCAAACGCCTCCGCATGAATGTATGAGACTTCTTTTATCTTTAGGGCAGCTTCAAGAGCTGTCGCATAGAGAGAGCCTCTACCCAAAACAAAAATGTGATCATGCGTCGATAGCTTGTCCGAGAGCTCGCGGAGGCGAGCTCTCATGCTCTCGGCGGTGAGGTTGTACACAATGTTCCAGAGGTACTTTAGACGACGCACGCCCTCGTCGTATTTTCCCGCAAGAGAAAAGGCAAGGAGGGTAAGGACCGCGAGCTGAGCTGTATACGTCTTTGTAGATAGAACAGACACCTCCGGGCCCACGTTCAAGAATAGGGACTCGTCCGCAAATTGCGTCGCAGAAGACCCCATGACATTCACGATTGATACGATCTGGCAGCCCTTTTGCTTTGCAGTTTTGATCGCATCAAGAACATCAATCGTTTCTCCGCTTTGTGTTACAGCTATGACGAGGGTATCTTCTTTCAGGAAATCCTCGTAGGCGGAAAATTCGCTCGCAAGAACAGCGTTGACATGGAAGGATGCCAGTTTAGAAAAGAGGTAACTCGCTGAGAGGCAGGCGTGGAACGAGGATCCGCATCCGATGAGAAACACTCCCCGTGCAGTCTTTATGCGATGGACAATGTCTTCGATCTTTTCCCGGTCTTGAGCCGCCGCGCTCTGGATCGTTTCCACCTGCTCGGAGATTTCTTTCAGCATAAAGTGATCAAATTCTCCCTTGGCGGCGTGCTCAATATTCCAGGAGACGCTCTGGACCGGCCGGTCTACGAGTTTGCCCGTGCGGAAATTCAAAATCTCGTAGCTTCGCCTCCCGGTCGACGAGGTGGTAATGACGACGGTATCGCCATCGTAAAGGTACACCACGTCTTTCGTGCGATCCAAGAACGCCGGAATGTCGCTCGCCAGGAAGAAATCTTCGTTTTTCCCAATCCCCAAAACCAGGGGCGAGCCATTTTTAGATCCCACGATAGTCCTGGAATCCCGGTCCAAAACCACCAGCGCAAAGTTTCCCTCCAGCGACTGGAACGAGTGGAGCACGGCCTGGAGGAAATCTGACCCGCGTATTCGCATCCAGTATTCTATGAGATTGGGTACGACCTCGGTATCGGTTTCGCTTTCAAAATGAAATCCTTCGGAAACTAGTTGTGCCTTGAGCTCTTTGTAATTCTCGACGATCCCATTGTGAATCACGGCAATTTTTCCATTGTTAGAGATCTGCGGGTGCGCATTTTCTTGAGTGACGCCTCCGTGAGTAGCCCAGCGAGTATGCGCGATACCTTCGTTTCCCTTGAGATCTAGTAGATTCAATCTTTCATGGATCTCAAGCACTTTGCCAATATCTTTCTTGATTTCAAACTGTGAATGGGAATTGATGGTGACGACGCCAGCAGAATCGTATCCTCTGTACTCAAGGCGTTTTAGACCTTCGACGAGTATCGGTGCCGCTGGCTCGTTCCCATCATAAGCAATGATGCCGCACATACGAGAATAAACAAAGGGTTAACGTGAATTCTTGATATATAACTATGGTATTCGTCGGTCGAAGTTTAGGAGCAAAAATCTGTACGAGTAATGGATTTTCTCTTCTAGTGAATTTTTCGACTCACCGTTTTCTCAATTTTTATTTTGCGTTTTTCCAGCTCTTTCTGAAATTCTTCTGGCGAGACCACTATTTCCGGCGCGAGTACACCATTTTGCACTTTGCCTTCTGCGAGAATTTGTCCAAAGATGGACCCTGCGACTCCCGTCAGATAGGCGGTCGCGTTTGGAACGCCCCATGAATCATTTGGCTCCGCCACGAGATCGCACGTTGTCACGCTTTCCACGCCTGATAGTACTCCCTTGACGATCGTTCGCAACGCGACTGTTCTTCCATCATCATCATCGTTGGCTGCTCTCGCATTAAAGAAAGAAATCAAAAACTGCCTCGGAGAGATCGAGGCGCCGTTTATGGTGACAGGATTATCCGAAAGCATGCCTAAATCGATCAGCGGCGAGAGCAAACGCACCATTTTTTCAGAGATACCCAGTTTGAACTCCACATTTCTGATTCCTCGACCGAGGGACTGTGGGAGAGTTGCTGGTTCCGAATGAATGGAATAATGACAGACATTTTGTCCCACGGGATCGGGAAAAGTAACGGGCTCGTCTCCTGATAGCGGGGGAAGCTCCACGTATTCTCGGTCAAGGAATTCGACAGGGTTTTTCGTGTATTCATCAATAACCGTAGAGGGTGAAAAGGGAAACGTCACACCCGCGCTCGCGTCTCTTGCCGCCACAAGTATTTTCGCAGAATCCACAGCAGACATTCCCTCGGCACCAAAATAGCACATGACATTGGTAATTCCAGGGCTCTCTCCTCCTCCCACGATTGCCGACACCCCTTTTCTCTTTGCTTCCTCGTTCAGCTTCAATTGCTGCAGCGTCATGTGAAAGAGACCTCCAAGATCGTTGTAGGCGCACCTCGCATTCAGGCAAGCTCTCATCACATGAAGATTGTATTCGTACCAGCTTGCATTAACCACCGCATCATAATCTTTTAAGATCTCGGAAAGCTTTTCCACATTGGTCAGGTCAACAACAAATGCATCGCCGGATCCATTTTGCTTTGCGACCGCCTCGGCACGCTTGCCATCAATGTCCCCTACTCCTAGTTCGACATTACTACTCGAAAGATCTTTTGCAACAATAGACCCCATCCTCCCCGCGCCTAAAACGAATATTTTCAATAGGCGCTCTCTAACCTACGAAAAAAGTCCTCTAGATTGCATTGGTCGGTTTTGAAAAATCGGAGATCGTAAACATGGATGCAAAGTTGTATCCCGCGTTTGTGATTCGCTCTCTCGCACCTTCCTCCCTGTCGACTAAACTAATTACCTCTTCAATTTCGCAGTGGATCTCCCGAACTCTTGCGATCGCATCAAAAACAGAATTGCCTTTTGTAGTAACGTCGTCGACCACGACGACTCTGGAACCCGGCTTTAGGTCTCCTTCAATCCATTTTTCTGTCCCATGCGATTTCTTTGCCTGGCGTACCCAGAAAGCCTGGATCGGATGGCGCTTCATGTGACTGACCAAAGCTACGGCGGTACAGATCGGGATCGCGCCCGTCTGAATTCCCCCGATGCTATCTATCGCAAGATTGGAAACTGCATCAAAGATTAATTCGGCAATGAGGTAAATGCCCTCGGGATCCTGAGTAACCTGCTTGCAGTCAAAAAAGATATAACTGGACCCACCCGACGCCAGTTTGAACGGCGCTTCATCTGGTTTTTTTTGTAAGAAAAGCTTTTTCTTCGAAAAGCACTTTCAAACGCTGCCAGCGACTATCCAATCTGGGGAACTGGGAATTCGTTTTGCGCTATACCTCTTTTGGTGAGTTTCTCTGCGACGAGTATTAGGGCGTTATTGTATTCAATATAGGTATGTCGCTCACTCCGAATAGATTGGGATCCATGTAGAAATTGCTTACGATCTTCGTGTTGAAAACATCCGTTCCGTCAATGAGCGGCAGCTGTGCGACAAAGAGCCACGCATACGGCGCGTCCCTGTACACGTGTTGTTGCGCGAGGGTAAATGCTTGCAATAGTTGCGTCTGATTGGAAGTCTGCGTCACGAGATTAATTGCATTGTCCACCGCCGCATCATCGTAAATTGCATAATTCGAATAGGCAGAATACTGAGAAACAAACGATGTGAAGAAATCCGCGGGAGAAAGATAATCCGGGGCGTAACCCGCGTAGGTGTCAAATGTCATGTCGGGGTGACCGGCAGGATTTGCGAGGGATTGGTTATAGGTGGGCCCGTCTATAGTCTGTTCAAACGTCACAGTGTTGAGCACTTGGATGTCCACCGTTATTCCGATCTGCGCTAGGTTTGCCTGTATTACTTCGGCGGCAGGTTCTTCCCAACTGGTCCCGTAAGAATCAATCATCAAAGTTAGAGCAGGTAAATTGGTTCCATTTGGAAAACCGGCGGATTTCAAAAATCCAGCGGCCTCGCTGACGTTGTACTCGTACGGTGCGAAGTTGCCCGGGTCGTAGTACTTTCCATAGATCGGCGTATTCGGTCCCATGTACCGAATACCGTGGCCAAAGATTGCAGTATCAATCACCTGTGAATAATTGATCGCATGCACTATCGCAAGGCGAACGTCAGTAATGTTGGTGGGAAACACCTTCATGTTCATTCCCATCATCACTTGCGAAGAAGAATTGAAGACAAGAGTTCTGTATTGCGGGTTTAGCGCGATTTGTTTAAGATTAGATCCGGAAATTACAGAGATCGCTGAGCTTCCTCCCAAGAGATCAATGTATCGAGACGTATCACTGGGAGTATATCTCACTAAGATCGTTTGGAAATGTCCGGGATCCAAAATGGGATTCGCGCTGATCTCCGCCGCCGAGAGATTTTTCCCCCAGTAGTTTGGATTCTGTTGGAACTCCACGTAGGAGTTTGTTTTGACATTTGTAATTTTGTAGGGCCCTGTGCCCGGAAGGCCATTCAATTCAAAATACGTGTTGGGAGAGGTATGAGTGCCGGGACCCCCGTGAGAAAATAGAAAAGTTGGATCGGTTTGCATAGAGAAATCGGAAAACGTATTGAGAAAAAACGAGTCTGGCCCTATTAAATGAAAAATGACAGTGTTGGCATTCGGTGCGTAGACTGGCCACGACGCGTTGGACATCAGCGCAATGATTTGGGGCGAGGGGGATCGAATGCCGCTTTGATTGATTAAATTCATAGTCGCGGGGCCGAACGCGACCGCACTAAAATTAAACAGTGGAAGATACGACCAGAAGGTAGTGGAGTTGCCCAATTCATACGAGTAGAGATAAAAATTAGTCCACACGACGTAAGCGTTGAACGAATCACCATTGGAAAAATTTACTCCTTCTCTCAGATGGAAAGTATAGGTCTTTGCATCGGCTGACACTGTCCAGTTAGTGGCAAGATCGGGAACTAGCTGGAAAATCCCCTGTCGCTGCTCTGCATTCAGATTGAAATTAATCAATGTCTGCCACACAGCTC
>Ga0207079_1132_pt1 | contig 11027 bp, 8 predicted proteins | sample Alteio_BWMinHeat_61_FD_153525 | JGI IMG/M metagenome (GOLD analysis project Ga0207079, IMG submission 153525) | Enriched cells from forest soil in Barre Woods Harvard Forest LTER site, Petersham, Massachusetts, United States -... | ecosystem: Environmental > Terrestrial > Soil > Temperate forest >...
GGCCAGTTGCTGAACGCATTTAAACAATTAGCCGAAGAAAAATACGAAGAGTATAAAAACGTACACCAGTCCGGTGCAAACAAGGGGCCTGAGGTGGATGTTTCTCTGCCGGGTACTTCTTTGCCTATAGGCACAAGGCATCCGTTGCGGATAGTGGAGAATGAAATAGTATCCATATTTGAGAAGATAGGTTTTAGCGTAGCCACCGGCCCCGAAATAGAGGACGACTGGCACAACTTTACATCGCTCAACATTTCTGAGCACCACCCTGCCCGCGATATGCAGGATACTTTTTACATTTCACAAAACCCGGACTGGGTATTGCGTACCCATACGTCGTCTGTGCAGGCAAGGATTTTGGAAACACAACCGCTGCCGGTACGCGTCATTTGCCCCGGCCGGGTATACCGCAATGAGACTATCTCAGCGCGTGCGCATTGTTTCTTCCACCAGTGCGAAGGATTGTATGTAGATAAAGATGTGTCCTTCGCCGATCTGAAACAGACGCTCTACTATTTTGTTTCCGAAATGTTTGGCGAGGACGTAAAGCTGCGTTTCCGCCCTTCTTACTTTCCGTTTACAGAGCCCAGCGCAGAGATGGATATTTCCTGCACCGTATGCGGCGGCAAAGGTTGCAACCTTTGCAAGCATACCGGCTGGGTAGAGATACTGGGCTGCGGCATGGTGCATCCAAACATGTTGCGCAACTTTGGTATTGACCCTGAAGTATATACCGGCTTTGCATTTGGTATGGGCGTAGAGCGCATCACACAAATTAAATACCAGGTCAATGACCTGCGGCTGTATTCTCAAAATGATGTCAGGTTCCTGCGACAGTTCCAGGCGCTATGAAGACTCCATCTGAGTATCGCAGGGAAGTAGCTCCGGCATTCAGGTTGGGGAACACAATAGTAGCCCCGACCTTCAGGTCGGGAGACAGGAACTAATAAGGTTGGCTTTAGCCGAAATAATCGGTTACGGGGTTTTATTCAACTGATAAACTGAACGCTGTACATTTATGGACATAGTCACTGGTGCCTATTTTGTATAGTTTGTTTTCTAAATACGTTATTTCGTTTTTGATAAATTTATTTGAAAGACTCTCAGTACTTAGATAGTCAAAATTAATTGTGAGTTTATTTGTGAGCTTTGGTAGTTCACTCTTACAAGAATATACTAGTGAGTCACTAGGGGGGATTTTAAGGAAATAATGCGGAAGGTGAAGATAGTTTTGAGTCTGTTGCATAACACCTAGCTCCAAAATATTTGACGCAGGTGCAAGAAAAACACCCGAAACATAGCGTCTCTCATCCGTATCATGTATGTATAGAAAACCTTTTGAAACATAAATATCGAAGCGGGATTTGTTTATTAATTTAATATCAGCGTGTAAACTGTCTTTTAGTGTGGCTAAGACAATAAACAAACTAATGTCTTTAGTATGATAAGAATATTTTTTTCCGGTACTATTTAATGGTAATAATATTAGGAAATATAATCCGGCAACTAATTGTTTGACCATCTGACTAAATTAAAAACAAAAACGCGAAGATATATTAATGTCGGGGCTATTTATTATTAGGCTGTTGTTTTTAAAACCGGAAAATTTTTGCAAGGTCAGTTTTCTTTGGATCAAAAATAATAAGGTAACCATTGAAACTGATTGCTTGTTGCACCATATCACGAAGCTGTAATTCATTAAAAATAAAAGCAGTTTTCTGCCCGTTGTTTAGCGCACTGTCTACTTGTTGGGAATATACCGGAAACCGCGTGATTAGAGGCCGGTCGCGGGCTATGATCTGTTCTTTGGAATAAAACAGGAGTTGGTAAGTGAGCATGCGATCATAGCAATAAACGTAGTGTACTTTATTTGTCAACAAGTACGGGATTAACTGCCCGAATTTGCTCTTTTGCATAGTGGAGAACCGGAAATCTTTAAAGGAGACAAGTGATAGGCTACCGCCAACTATTAAAACAGGAGCAACAAAGTAGAACACCTGCTTTCCGGCAGTTTGCAGCAAAAGCAGCAGCGATAATAAAGTATAACCCGTTATCGGTAGCAGGTATCTGGGGTGCACATCTTTAAAAAATAAGGTACAGCACAAGGTCAGGATAACAGATAAAACAGATAAATTAAATAACGCACTGCCTTTTTTCCTGGCGACTAAATTAACGATGGCAACAAGGATCAGGAAGAAAATAATTGCGGCAAAAACATAAGCGAATAGTGCACAGAAAAAGTTTGGATGTTGTACACGGTTAGAAAAATAATATCCATGTAAAGAAGAAAACAGGAAGTAAGGTATGCGCGCTACATGGCTTGCCAGTTGGGCGCATTCAAATGTGAGGTCAGGAGTATAATCATGCGGTAATCCTTGTTTGTAGAAATAAAAGAAAATTAAAAAGATCATCGCGGTAATAGTAAAAAGCAATGCATTTTTTACAGATTTTTCTCTGTACAGTCTGCAAACAATTAAAGGTATCAAGCCCGGTATCCATAGCGGCTGGCTTTGGTAAACAAGTGTGAACAATACGCCTATAATAATATACCGGGTGGATTTTATTGAGGGGCTAAAAAGTAAGTACAGTATTATAGCGGTGAGCATGAAGGCAGTAAGGTAGCCGCCGCGTGCCTTCATAGACCATACTGCCCATGCAGGGCTGCAGATAAGAACGAGTATTAACAAAAACGGTAGGGAGGTATTGCCGTTATTGATCTTAACAAAAGCTTTGAACAGGAATACAACCCCGGTTATCCATATGCACAGCATGGCTATTTTTACAGAAAGGGTAGTAACGCCTGCTATTGCATAGAAGGGTACGATCGCGAGAGATTCTATAAATGAAAACCCATAGGCCTGCCCGTAAAAGAAGAGTGGGAAATCTTTTAGCGAATAGATATGTTTGGCCATTAGGCCGTCCACACACTCGTCGCCATCCAGTATCAGGTTAGTGCTCAATAACTGCGGCAGGCGCGATAGGAGGCATAGCGCAATGATGATAAAAACCAGTGATCTTTTTAGCCGGGGATTCATGATAAAATGAAGATAGAAAGGTAATAGAAAAATGCATCATTATGAGTTGAAAAGCACGTTCTGCTATAACTTTTCTACATTTGGGCGGAATTATGGTTTTAATTACCGGCGCGAGTGGCCTTCTGGGTAAGCATCTTGTCAGATATTTATCGGCCCGGGGAGTTTCTTCCCGGGCATTATATCACGCGCACCCACCCACGCCCGATATGAGTTCGTTACCGGGTGTTGAATGGAAACAATGCGATCTCCTTGATGTGTATGATGTGGAAGATGTAATGGAAGGTGTAACGGAAGTATATCATTGCGCGGCCATTATAACATTTGATCCCCGCAGGAGAGAGGAAATGTTGCACTTCAATGTGGAAAGCACTGCCCATGTTGTGAACCAGGCATTGCGGCAGGGCATTCGTAAAATGGTACATGTTAGTTCCATAGCTGCATTAGGCAGGACAAGTGTGGCCGGAAAAGAAATAACGGAAGAAGAGGAGTGGGGCGAAAGCAGGTATAACTCAGCCTATGCAATAAGCAAATATATCTCAGAAGCGGAAGTGTGGCGTGCGATGGGAGAAGGGTTGAATGCCGTGATCGTAAATCCGGGTATTATTTTGGGCGATGGGGCAGCGCATAGTATTACTGCGCCGCTGATGAAGATGGCATACAGGGAGTTCCCGTTCTATACAAATGGGGTCACTTCGTGGGTGGATGTGGAGGATGTAGTAAGGCTCATGGTAACCCTCATGGGTTCGGAAATAGCCATTGAGCGGTTTATCGTCAGCAGTGGAAATTACTCTTACAGGGAAATTTTTACCTTTATAGCAAATGCACTCCGTAAAAGGCCTCCACGCTTTCGGGCCAATTCATTTATGACGGGTATTGCATGGCGCCTCAGTGTGCTGAAAAAGGCCATTGCCGGCTCAAATTCGATAATAACAAGGGAAACGGCCAACAATGCGACCGCTACATGTATATATAATAACGGGAAATTGTTAAAAGCTATACCCGGCTTTTCATATACCCCTATTGACCAGGCTATTGGTGTGATGGCACGGTCTTTTCTAAATTCTCATAAAAAATAAACATTTTTTTCTTTATTAACAAAAACAGTCGTAAACTTGCATCAAGGAAACAGTAATTGTTCCAGCCTTTCATACAGTTTATCTGGTATTTTACCCAAATTTTAATTGAAGACCGTAGATAAATTAACAGAAAAACCAAGTTTAGTTTAAAAATAATTATTCAGAAAAAAAACAAGCATGCCTTACGACATTTCGCAGCTAAATGATATGCTCATCCCTGAGCTTGTAGACGTAGCTGACGCATTAAAAATTCAAAACGCCGGATCACTGGATAAACAATCCCTGGTATACAAAATACTTGATCAGCAGGCTGCCAATGGTAAGCACGCCCAGGCTGAAGAGGAGCCTAAGAAAAAGCGTGGCAGGAAACCAAAGGAGGAAGCCGCTGCAAGTGAAGCTGTTGCTGCCCCACAGCCAACAGATACGGAAGATGCCGGTGGAGAAAAAAGACGCAGGCTCCGCAAACCCAAAGATGATCATGCTCCCGATGCAATGCCGGTGAGGCCAACAGATACCAATCAACGGTCGGATATAAAAATGGATACGGCTTTTGTTCAAAGGGCTGAAGCAAAAAATGACCGTCCGCAACCACACAAGGCAGAAACAAAAAATGACCATCGCAACACACCGGTTCAGAGAAACAATGAAGCCCAGCAAGGCAAAGAAGAAAATACAGGAATAACAATGCCGGTGGAATCGCCTGAGGTACAGCCACCACAACAAAATGAAGGGGAAGCAGAAAAGCCTGCAAATCAACAATTCCAGCAATTGAACAGGCCGCAGCGTCGGGAGGAGAAGGTAAGCAATTTTAATCTTGAGTTTGAAGGTATAGTTGCGAGCGAAGGTGTATTGGAAATGATGCCCGATGGTTATGGTTTCCTACGTAGCAGTGATTATAACTACCTCAGCTCACCCGATGATATTTATGTATCGCCATCGCAAATAAAACTTTTCGGATTAAAAACGGGTGATACCGTAAAAGGCAATGTGCGCCCGCCTAAAGAAGGTGAAAAATATTTTGCGCTGCTGAAAGTGGAAACGATCAATGGCAGGCTGCCCGATGAGATACGTGACCGTGTACCGTTTGACTATCTTACCCCATTGTTCCCGTTTGAGAAATTGAGCCTTACTACTACAGGCTCTAACTATAGTACACGCATCATGGACCTGTTCACACCAATAGGCAAGGGGCAGCGCGGCCTTATTGTTGCGCAGCCCAAAACAGGTAAGACCATGCTGCTGAAAGAAGTGGCTAATGCGATTGCTAAAAATCACCCGGAGTGCTACCTGATGATCGTGCTGGTGGATGAGCGCCCGGAGGAAGTTACCGATATGCAACGCAGTGTTCGTGCAGAGGTGATCGCATCAACATTTGACGAGCCAGCCGACAAGCACGTAAAAGTGTCGACCATAGCTTTGCAAAAAGCAAAGCGTTTAGTGGAAGTAGGCCATGATGTGGTGATACTGCTCGATTCTATAACCCGTCTTGCCCGCGCCCATAACACTGTAGCTCCGGCAAGTGGTAAAGTATTGAGCGGTGGCGTTGAGGCTAACGCCATGCAGAAACCTAAACAATTCTTTGGTGCAGCACGTAAGATAGAGAACGGCGGATCACTGACCATCCTTGCAACTGCGCTTATTGATACCGGCTCAAAAATGGATGAGGTGATCTTTGAAGAATTTAAAGGTACCGGTAATATGGAGTTGCAGCTTGACCGTAAGCTCGCCAACAAGCGTATATTCCCTGCCATTGATATTACTTCTTCCTCTACCCGCCGCGATGACCTGCTGCTGGATAAAGATGTACAAAACAAAATGTGGCTGCTCCGCAATCACATTGCTGATATGAATACAGACGAGGCTATGCACTTCCTGCTGCAACAAATGAAAGGCACCAGGAGCAACGAAGAATTCCTGACTACAATGAATAAGTAAAGAAGACCTCTCCCGACCTCTCCGAAGGAGAGGAGGTGTTTTGTAATAATATTGATTAGGTAATCATGCGAATGGTTACCTGATTTGTTTTATGCAATTTTTTGCTCAATGGATTACGAAAGTGAAATCGGTCTAGTTTGATTTTTAGAGCTAATTTTCTCTGTATTTTTTAAATAGACTATACGATAACAAAAACAAAGTTAAGCTGACTAAAACTGGCATAAAAATCCTAAGGATAGCATAAATACTCCATCCGGAATATTGCTTTAATAATACACTACAGACTATTATCCATACAAACAAAACTGTTAGAACTACAAAAGTAGTCCCACAAAAAGTAACAATTATAGTAAGAATTATTTCTCTTAAAAGTTTCATGATGTACGCAATGAACAAACGATAAACACACCATTTTGTTGTAAATTCTCTTCGTATACCAGGAATAAAACCTTCAAATTATTGAGTTAACAGGAATACCACTAAATTTATAGTGTCATGGATAAAGGAACGCGGCACATTACTATCATTACACCCTGCTATAACGAAAGCAAAACAGTGATCAGCTTTCTGGAAAGCGTGGAAGGTGTTTTGTGCAGCAATGCTTATTCGTTTACGGTGGTTGTTGTTAATGATTGTTCTACTGATGATACTTTATCGTTGTTACATGATTTCCGTTTCAAGGCCCGCAATTTATCGCTCCATACCATCAGCCTTGAAAACAACGTAGGCCACCAGGCTGCTATATACAATGGGTTTTTATTTGCCAAGACACTGGCATGCGAGCACTTTATTGTTATGGACTCAGATGGGGAAGATGCGCCTGCTGTGATCCCGGCATTACTGGAACACCTGGATGCTGATATTGTGAACGTGGTACGGAACAAACGCAGGGAGCCCCTCTCGTTCAGGGTATCTTACTATTGCTATAAAGCTATTTTCAGGTTCGTTACCGGTAAGCGAATGAATTTCGGCAACTTCTGCCTGGTCAGCAGGAATATTTTGGAACAGGCGGTAAGATCAAATTTTTCACATTTTCCTGCTTTTTTATCGAGGCAAAAATGTATCACCCGGTATATAGTAGCTGACCGGGAAGTGCGCATCGGCGGTAAGTCGAAAATGGGATTCAAAAAATTAGTTGACCATGCGCTGCTGTCATTTGCAGAGTATGGGTATAATATGCAGCTACGGGTTTTTAAACGTACCATATCCAGGTGAATCGCACTTCAATGAAAAGTTTAAAGCCTATATACATTTACATAGCTGCCTTATTTCTTATCACCCTGTTCATCAGGATATTACTGATCAATTATTACGATTTCAATTTAGGCGGCATTGAGCCAAATGTTATCTATGGCATTCAACGAATATTACTCGGGCAGCCATTGTACCAGGATCCCTCAGCAGGCTCTTATGCCATTATACAATACACACCGTTTTGGTACTACCTGATCGCTGGCATTGCCAAACTCATGAGCCACGATAACTACCGCCAGGGATTAGATGTGCAGGGCTTGTATGTGTTATGCAGGGTAGTTGCACTGATATTCAACCTGCTTACCGCAGGCGTTTGTATGCTGATCATCCGCAGATGGGGCATTAGCTGGTTGCGCTCTTTGGTGTTTGCCATGCCGTCGCTCATGGTGCTTACCGTACACTACTATACAAGGGGAGATAGCATGCATTTGTTTTTGTTTGTTGCCGCCATCTATGCGTATATATGTTACCAGGAAAAGCGAAAACTGCTGCATGTAATATCCGCTGCGTTATTTTCTGCTGCGTGTATCATGACCAAGCAAAGCGGAGTTCTTGTTGCAGGCATTATCAGTATTGGTTTTTTCGCAGACCGCAAATATGATGTGGCCTTGCTGTATGTAGCTTGCCTTGCGCTGTTCTCATGGGGTATCGCAAGGTCATTTAACCAGGGAGATTGGTATACCTTTTATCAAAACACGGTTCTTGGCTTAAAGAATGGTATTGATCTTAGTTTCCTGTATACCATTTTCATTAGCCAGTTTTTCCTGGACATGGTGCCCTGCTATATCCTTGGTGGCCTTATGATATTCATAGCCATGAAAAAAGTTGCAGATAAAACCTATCAAACATTGCTGCTAGGGATGGCTTGCTCCTGGTTATTTGCAGTTATTACAGGTTTAAAGATCGGCAGCAGCAATAATTACTTCACTGAGTTTTTGATATTGCTGCTCGTATCGTTACCTTATTTATTGTATAATGAGCAGGGGAAGCACGTGTTATTTACCTATTTGGGCAAGAAAGCGACTACGAGGGTTGTAGCCTATATCGCGTTTTTTATCCTGATCACCTCAAAAACGTCAGGCCTGTTTACTGCAATGTATATTGAAAAAAATTTTAAAAATGACAAAAAGGAGTACACTAACGATCAAATGCTTTACGAATATTTCAGGAACGTACTTAATATCAGATCAGGTGAGTATGTTTTTTTTACAGAGCGCAGGTATCTCGACAATGTGTTTGTTAACTATTCGATTATGCCAACAAAAGATGTTGTCGCGCAGACGTATTCAGCCAACAAAACCACATTTGACTATTCTGGTTTAATAAAGAAAATGAATCTCGGCCTGATAAAATATATTATCACTGACAAGAGAAGAGATGACATTAATATATGTGCTGATTCACTGCCTTTTATCTGGTTTGACAAAGATAGGTTCAGGTTAATAGCACATGTTTCAGGCTACTCAATTTACAAATGGTCACCAACTGGTGTACTGTAATCATTAATAATACAATACCCGCTGTTGACGGCATGCGCACCATTTAATAAATGACGCTTGCGAATGTTATTTATCTATTAAATAAATAAAAACAAACCACTGCAACTACCAGTGCTACGAATGCTACACCGTATGTAGCGAGGTCTGAGCGTTCTAATTCGTTCCTTTTCATAATTGATTATTTTATTGCTGACAACAAATCTATTCATCATTATTATAACCACCAACGACAGTCAATGTAACGATTTGTTAATCCAACCATGTTGATTTTGTACTAATTAATAAGTGTTAATCGTTAACGGAGGCATAACAAAACTGCGCTACCGGAAGGAATTTTTGGCACGAATTATGATAACAGAATACGTGCTTTTACAACGGTGTTATGCTCTGTATATTAGCATGAGCCGAAATATGGGGGAGGAATATTTTGATAGTTCGGTATCTCAGATTACTTGTATTGTCTGCGTCCAGGCCGAATAGAGTAGTGGCTTTAGCGTGGTTTAGTGCTATCTCTAAAAAGCCTGCGCTATTGAAACGGCAGAGTGGTTTTCCTTCTTGTACATCATTGTAGTTGTTGCTGATGGCCGTAATATCGCCCATGCGCATGAGTTTTATCCGGAACGGCCTGTTGTTTACCAATTCACCGAATTGCGTTTTGGTGATATCAAGTACCACATTCTCATAACGATCTATGAACAGTATGTTACAGTCAATGCCATCATGCATGACTTTAGGCTGCAACAACCGGGGTACGCTGTCTACTTTGTGTTGTATAAAAGATGATGTGTTGCCCGTAAGTATTGCTTCAATTACACGCCCTGCACTTTGCAGCCAGTCGGTGAAAGAAAATGAATTGCTAAATTCATAACAGAGGCGCGTGTTTACTAATTCTGTTCCGAATGCGAGGGGCAACACTCCATTATCCGGAGCAATGAAAAAATAATTATTCTTTTCGGCGAGCAGCATGCGTGGTACATCACCGGCAAACACATCAACCGGCAAAACGTGGATCGTACCTTTTGGGAAATGTTGATATGCTGATACGAGCAAGTAAGCTGCCTGTTGCAGGTCATATTGCGCGACATTGTGCGCTATATCAACTATTGCAGCACCGGGGGCATACTGCATGAAAATAGCTTTGGCAATACTTACAGAGGTATCGCGTGTGCCAAGGCCGGATAATATAGTGATGACAGAATTGCTCAAATGACTTAAATGCTCAATGGCTCAATGCACCATTCAGTTTCCGAAATTAATGAAATAAACTGATGCGTCATCGTTATTTCCTCAAACGAGCGCATCAAAAAAGCCCACCTTTCGGTGAGCTTTTAAAATTGTATTTCGGAATTACAGAAATTTTCACATTTCCATATTATTTACAACGTCCGTTTCACTTCCACTTCTTCAAATCCTTCAATGATATCGCCTACGCGCACATCGTTATAATTTTTCACGGAAAGGCCGCATTCGTATCCTGCGTTTACATCTTTCACGTCATCTTTGAAACGTTTTAATGATGCCAGTTCGCCGGTATAGACCACAATGCCGTCGCGTACTAAGTTCAGCTTGGTCTGGCGGGTCATTTTACCATCCAGCACATAGCAACCGGCAATAGTGCCCACGCCGCTTATCTTGAATATTTCGCGTACTTCTATATTGGAAACCGTTTTCTTTTCCACCTTTGGTTCCAGCAGGCCTTCCATGGCGCTCTTTATCTCCTCAATAGCATCGTATATAATGGAGTAGGTGCGTATTTCTATATTCTCCTGCTCTGCCAGCTTTGCTGCCTGCATAGATGGGCGCACCTGGAAGCCAAGGATAATGGCATCTGATGCGGTAGCCAGCAATACATCGCTCTCGGTGATCTGCCCAACACCCTTATGCACCACATTAACCGCTACTTCCTGTGTAGACAATTTCTGTAATGAATCGCTCAATGCTTCTACAGAACCGTCAAAGTCGCCCTTGATGATAACACCGAGTTCTTTAAAGTTTCCTAATGCCAAGCGGCGCCCGATCTCATCGAGTGTAATATGTTTACGCGCACGTATGCCCTGCTCACGCATGATCTGGGCGCGGTGGTTGGCCAATTCCTTTGCTTCGTCCTCATCTTGATACACCCTGAATTTTTCACCTGCCTGCGGCGCGCCATTCAATCCAAGTACCTGTACAGGAGCGGAGGGGCCTGCGGATGTTACGCGCTGGCCACGTTCGTTGAACATTGCCTT
>Ga0207079_1133_pt1 | contig 11006 bp, 11 predicted proteins | sample Alteio_BWMinHeat_61_FD_153525 | JGI IMG/M metagenome (GOLD analysis project Ga0207079, IMG submission 153525) | Enriched cells from forest soil in Barre Woods Harvard Forest LTER site, Petersham, Massachusetts, United States -... | ecosystem: Environmental > Terrestrial > Soil > Temperate forest >...
TTAACATTGCCATGCGGTCGAATCCGAATGCGATACCACCGTGTGGAGGGCAACCGAATTTTAATGCCGTTAAAAGATGGCCGAACTTTTCGTTTGCATCTTCTTCCGTAATATTTAAGGTACGAAATACCGCCATTTGCATTTCACTGGAATTAATACGAATGGAGCCACCACCCATTTCCGTACCGTTTAAAACCATGTCATAAGCACGCGCCAAAATATTTTCAGGCTCATGTTCCAATTCAGAAATATTTTTAATTTTCGGCGCAGTGAAAGGGTGATGACAAGCCGTGAGGCGCCCTTCACCTTTTTCGAACATGGGGAAATCATACACCCATAAAATCCGATAACCTTCTTCCACCAATTTTCGATCGTGACCCACTTTCAAACGCAAAGCACCTAAAGAGTCATTCACAATGCTCGTCAAATCAGCGCCGAAGAAAATAATATCGCCTGTTTTTGCTTTCGTTCTTTCAATAATTTGCTGAATGATCGACTCCGGAATAAATTTTAAAATAGGAGATTGCGGACCTTCTGGATTTAATTTGATATACGCTAATCCTTTCGCCCCAAATATGCCGACATATTTCGTATATTCATCGATTTCTTTGCGACTAATATCCGCACCATTTGGCACACATAACGCCGCGACTCTGCCATGCGGATTTTTCGCAGGATCAGAAAATACCTTGAATTCCACATCTTTTAATAAATCACCGACATCAATGAGTTCTAAAGGAATTCGTAAATCCGGTTTATCGGAGCCATAACGGGACATGGCTTCTTGATAAGTCATTCGTTGAAAAGGTTTTGGTAATTCCACTTTCAATACATCAAGGAATAAACCGCGAATCATCTCTTCCATCAATGATTGAATATCTTCTTCCGTCAAAAATGAAGTTTCGATATCCAACTGCGTAAATTCAGGTTGACGATCTGCGCGTAAATCTTCATCTCGAAAACAACGCACAATTTGATAATATCGATCCATTCCCGCCATCATCAACAATTGTTTAAACTGTTGCGGAGATTGCGGTAATGCATAAAAAGAGCCTGGTTTTACACGACTTGGGACCAAATAATCGCGCGCGCCTTCAGGCGTTGCTTTCGTCAGAAAAGGCGTTTCGATATCTAAAAATCCATGATCATCTAAAAATCGACGTAAATATCGAGAAATCTGCGCACGAATTTTGAAACGATTTAACATTTCAGGACGACGAAGATCGAGATAACGATAGTGCAATCGGGTTTCTTCACCCACTTCATGATATTCATCGATCGGGAAAGGTGTCGGCTCTGCGGCATTTAAAATGGTGAGCGAGGCGCCATCCACTTCAATTTCACCCGTCGATAATTCGCGGTTAATGGTGCCTTCCGGTCGATTCCGAACAATACCCGTGACTTGTATCACGTATTCATTACGTAAAGTTTCTGCTAATTTAAAAGCGTCAGGATGAGTCGGCGCAAACACCACTTGCACCACTCCTTCACGATCTCGCAAATCTATAAAAATCACGCCCCCATGATCGCGTCTGCGATGCACCCACCCAACCAACTTGACTTCTTTTTGGAGTAACGATTGAGAAACTTCACCACAATAATGACTACGCATGCTTTATTAACCACCTTATCATATTTTTTATGTTGTTTTTGCGACTGGCTGAATCACACCTAACGAAATGACAAATTTCAATGCTTGTTCCACGGGCATTTTTAATTCAATAGCATCTTCTCTCGGAATTAACATCAGAAAACCCGATGTTGGGTTTGGCGTGGTTGGTATAAAAATACTCAACATAGGTTTGCCATCGACAAGTTGTTCAACTTCGGGTGTTCCATCACCCGTTTGAAACGCAATACTCCACATTCCTTTACGGGGATATTCGACTAAAAAAACCTTACGAAAAGATTGCCCACCCGGTTTGAATAAAGTCTCGAGAACTTGTTTAACACCTCGATAGATGGTGCGAACGAGTGGAATTTTGGCAATAAAAGCATCGCCGATTAATACTAAACGATGACCCACAAAGTTGGTAACAAGCACACCCGTTAACAAAATGACAATCAATGTTATAAAAACCCCAATATAGGGAATATGCATATTAAACAAGGCATCGGGTTGATAACGAACGGGGAGCAATGTGAGAGTGCTATTTAAAATATCTACCAAAAATTTAATAGCTAAAATGGTTATCCAAATGGGTAACCAAACCAATAAACCTGATATAAAATATCGCCTAATTGCAGACATATTAGTGAGCCGTGGTATCTTTCGCATCCTGAGATCCGTCTCCAGTTTTTGGGGTTTCGGTTGAATCGTCTTTTTTCACTTCAGATTTCGTGTCTTTCTTACCTTTGTCTTTAAAATCTGTCGCGTACCAACCCGTACCTTTCAATTGAAAGCCCGCGGCAGAAATTAATTTTTGTAAAGCACTTGCGTGGCACTTTGGGCACTCTTTCAAAGGCTCATCAGACATTTTTTGAAATGATTCTAGTCGATGGCCACAAGCGCTACATTGATATTCATAAATAGGCATAGCGATTCCAGGATAAACTTCATTATTATACTCAAAATTAATGGGCCAAAGTATACCAAGAAGAAAAGAACCATGGTACTCTCTTTCCTCAATTTTAGGACAGAAAATGATAAAAATTCTCGTTTTGTACTATAGTCGCCATGGTGCGGTCAAACAAATGGCGGAATTGGTGGCAAGAGGCGTAGAATCCGTACCTGATGCCGAAGCCCTCCTTCGAACCGTTCCTCCTGTTTCGCCTGTGACTGAAGCGACTGAACCATCTATTCCGGAATCCGGGGCTATTTATGTCACGTTGGACGATTTACAACATTGTCATGGACTTGCGCTCGGTAGTCCAACCCGCTTCGGAAATATGGCTGCTCCACTGAAATATTTTTTAGACAGCGCAAGCCCGCTCTGGTTGAATGGGAAATTAGTGAATAAACCCGCGACGGTTTTCACCTCCACCGCGAGCTTACATGGCGGACAAGAATCAACCCTTCTAAGCATGATGTTGCCGCTTTTCCATCTAGGGTTTTTGTTGATGGGAATTCCTTACACAGAACCAGATTTAAATAACACGGTGACCGGTGGAACACCCTATGGCGCTTCACATTTTTCAGGACCCGATGGTAAAAAACAAATCAGCGAAGAAGAAAAGCGCTTATGCATCGCTTTGGGCAAACGTTTGGCTGAAATTACTTTAAAATTATGAAAGGCTTTAGTTTTTTTGAAATATTGATCGTACTGGTGATAATGGGAATATTCACGAGTTTTGCTATCCCCATTTATACCCAACATATGACGAAATCACATCGTTTAGAAGCAGAAATCACGTTAAAAAAAATCGCATCTGCGCTTGAAGAATTTTATATCACACATCAAAGTTATGAAGGTGCGACACTGCCCACGCTTGGATTTGATTCGAGCACGACTTATACCTTTCAATTAGCTGCCAATGAAGTGGAATATCAGTTATCCGCGATTCCCTTAGGCCCGCAAGCTGCAAAAGATGAACCCTGTGGTACGTTAACGCTGAATTCAATGGGTGAAATTAGCATGACGGGCCATGGCGACATTAAAGAATGCTGGTAATATGGATAAAAATCCTTTAATTCTTGCAGATGGGAGATGGGTTGGGACACACGGCATCGGACGATTTTCGCATGAAGTATTAAGTCGCCTCAAGAATATTAGCATTTTGCGAGAAGGTCCCCCGCCGCTTTCTATCCAAAATTTATTTTGGCAACCTTATTATCTTTATCGACACAAAAATAAGTATAAACTTTTTTTTACGCCCGGATTTAATCCTGTCAGCATTTCTACCATGCCATCCATCATCACAATCGCGGATTTAATTCATTTATATGGACCCGAAAAACAAAATGTAGCGAAAAAAGCATTTTATGAATTTTTAATAAAACCTTCTTTATATCGCGCTCTTAAAATTTTTACCGTTTCTGAATTTTCAAAACGATCGATTGCAGAATGGGGAAATATTCCTTCCGAAAAAATTATTAATGTTGGCTGTGGCATCAGCGCTTCTTTTTATCCCGATGGTGAAAAACATGACCCAGGTTATCCCTATTTTCTGTATGTGGGAAATATGAAAGCGCATAAAAACATTCCGCGTTTAATTCATGCTTTTGCGAATGCGGATTTTGATGGAAAATTAATTTTAACCGGTGAAAGGTCTCCGCTTATTTTAGAAATAATTCAAAAAAAACATTTAGAAAATCGTATTATTTTCAGCAAAAAATTAGATGAAGAAACCTTAGCCAAATATTATCGTGGTGCAATGGGGCTATTATTTCCCTCACTTTATGAAGGTTTTGGATTGCCGCCGTTAGAAGCGATGGCGTGTGGTACACCCGTACTGGCTTCTAATGTCACATCCATTCCTGAAGTTGTGGGCAATGCCGTGCTTTTAATTAACCCTTACGAACAAGACGCGATTACTGAGGGGATTAATCAATTGGTACATGATGACGCATTGCGAAAAAGTTTCTTGCGACTTGGCCTCGAACGCGCGCAAGTTTTTTCTTGGGATAAAACTGCGGGGAAAATACAGGAAGTATTGGATGAAGTGGTTTTTTAAATATTGCAATCAGGGCTTGGCAATCCGTGACAAGTCGCTGGGATCGCTACGTCAAATCTTTGTCATCCTGAACAAAGTGAAGGATCGGCTTACGATCCACATTACGGTGGTGAATTAAACCGATCCTTCACTTTGTTCAGGATGACAGGTAAACAATGACGCCATGCGTGAAGTTACAGATTTAAGCATCGCAACTTAACACTTCGCCCGACTCCATCACAACTTTTCCATTCGCATCAGGATAAATCATTCGCGCGCGTCCATTTTGACTGATAGGGATCGCAAATAAGGGATTTTCACCATGCGGTACACAATACCAAAAAGTGCCGTTTTCCGCATTTAATTTCCCGTTCGATAAAAATTCCACATTATTTTTCCCGTTAGGGAAAGCACGCCAATATAAAAAACCACCATGCGCAATATGTGGAAATGTATAATGAATTTTTTCCATCGATAAAATCATATACCCCTCATGCCAACTTGCGATACAAGTTTTAAAATTTTCGCTTCCACACAATGTTGTCACTTGATGATTCGACACAGCGATGTTTTGCGTAAAATGAATCGCTTGTAATAGTTGTGAAGCAACAACATCGGTTTTAGATTTATTTAAAAAGGTTTTCATATTCGGCACCACAAATAATATTATTATGCCGATAATTCCCAATGCCACCATCAATTCGATGAGAGAAAAACCACGAGAGACGTGTAAACGCATTTCGCGAAATCCATTATTGAGTTTTATTTTTTAATAAAGATCTTTGCGAATGTTTTTGTTCCGCTTGAGGTTTCGTGTAGAAAAAATTAGTCGTTCTGAGTTGATTTGATATTAAACCAGAGGTATCCAATTTTTCGACCGCAGGATCAATTGTTGCGCCAGAATTTTTTAATAAATCGACGATTTCTTTATATTCTTCGATAGAAACGATATCTTTTTCACTCAATGTCTTGCGATGATGTACCGCATATTCTAACGGGGTATATTGATATCCTACATGTTTGTCAAGTTTTGGTTGTCCCGGTAGATTCGCATCGGCGTGTTTTGTTAATAACAATTCTACAATATTGGTTAAACCATAATAAACTGCAAGCGTTAGCGGTGTGCGCGGTAAAGTTAATGAATAATCAGAACGAAAGTTTTTTGGTATATCGATCTTATTTTGCGGATCATGTACCATTCCACCATATAATTGAAAATTAATATAAGAAGTGTCCCCTGGGGAAGAAAGAATTTCTTTTACAAAAGTTTCATTTTTTTCATAAATCGCGGTCATTAATAAATCTGACTTCAATGCTAATTCGGAAGGTTCAGTGACTGGTCTTTGGAGAAATTTTAGAGGGGATTTATTGAGTGGATATTTTTCTTCATTAAAACTTCTAGTTTCCATATTATTTCCCTGTTTTAAATTATTATTGAGTATTACAAAAATAAGGGGGGATCTTAGCATTATCCCAGCCCGTCGTCCCGCGATTTATTCGCGGGATCCAGGATAACTTAATTGCTGTCACTGGATCCCGCGAATAAATCGCGGGACGACGGGAGTAATTGAAACAACGGTTAATACTAACCACTCGGCCGCATATGCGGAAACAAAATCACATCACGAATAGAAGAAGAATTGGTAAATAACATGACTAATCGATCGATACCAATTCCTTCACCGGCCGTTGGTGGCATGCCGTATTCTAACGCGGTAATATAATCCTCATCATAAGGCATCGCTTCAACATCACCGGCTTCTTTATTTTGAACTTGTTTTTGAAAACGTTCGGCCTGATCTTCTGCATCATTTAATTCAGAAAACCCATTCGCAATTTCAAACCCACCCATAAATAATTCAAAACGATCGGTAATAAAAGGATTATTATCATTGCGTCTCGCGAGCGGGGAAACTTCTGCAGGATATTCGGTAATAAAAGTCGGTTGAATCAGACGATGTTCTACCGTTTTTTCAAAAATTTCACATTGAATTTTGCCTAAACCATAACTCTCTTGCACGGGAATTTCTAATTTTTTAGCGGTTTTTGTTGCAGATTCTATCGTATCCAAGTCCGATGATTTTAATGAAGGATTAAATTCCAAAATGGAATCGAACATCGTCAACCGTTTAAAAGGTTCTGAAATATGTAAAGTATTTCCTTCATATTCTAAGTTATCTTGTTGTAAGACTTTTTTCGCTAAATAATGCATCAATTTTTCGGTTAAATCCATCAAGTCATGATAATCCGCGTAGGCTTGATAAAATTCTAACATCGTAAATTCGGGATTATGTTGCGTCGATAAACCTTCATTACGAAAATTGCGATTAATTTCAAATACACGTTCTAATCCACCGACCACTAAACGTTTTAAATAGAGCTCTGGTGCAATGCGCAAATAAAGCGGCATATCTAATACATTGTGATGTGTGACAAAAGGTCTTGCTGCAGCACCGCCCGGCATGACTTGCATCATCGGCGTTTCGACTTCGAGAAAATCGCGTTTTTTTAAAAACTTTCGAATTTTTTCGATAATGTTGGTTCGAATAGAAAAGGTTTTACGTGTCGCTTCATTTACTAATAAATCTAAATATCGTTGACGATATCTTAATTCTTGATCGGTTAAACCGTGATATTTATCGGGTAAGGGCCGTAACGATTTTGTCAGTAATCGAATGCTTGTTACACGAACGGATAGTTCACCCGTTTTGGTCTTAAACAATGACCCTTCGGCACCTAAAATATCGCCTAAATCCCATTGCAAAAAATCATCATAAACTTCAGCTGTCACCGCATCCTGACGCACATACAGTTGAATGCGGCCTGACATATCTTGCAGATGCACGAAGCTTGCCTTGCCCATGAGACGTCTCGTCATCATTCTTCCGGCAATTTTAACCGTTATTTTTTCTGCTTCTAATTCTGCTTCATTTTTAGAAGAAAAATTTTCATGTAAAAATTCTGCTAATGCATCACGACGAAAATCATTCGGGAAAGCGACGCTTTCTTCTCGCCACTTTTTTAATTTGGTACGACGTTGCAATAATAATTCGTGCGTATCTAATGCTGGTTCATGATTTTCTTCAGTTTTCATCTTTATAGCCCACTCAATAAACTTGCTTCAATAAATTTATCTAAATCGCCATCTAAAACCGCTTGCGGTTGCATATGTTCGACATTAGTACGTAAATCTTTGACACGTGAAGTATCCAAAACATAAGAACGAATTTGGCTGCCCCAACTGATTTCCATTTTGCTATCTTCGAGTTCTTGCTGTTTTGCGCGTTTTTTTTGTAATTCTAATTCATATAATTTCGCGCGTAATTGTTTCATCGCTTCGGCACGATTTTTATGCTGCGATCGATCATTTTGACACTGCACCACGGTATTGGTGGGGATATGTGTGATGCGAACCGCGGAATCGGTACGATTGACATGCTGCCCGCCTGCGCCACTGGCACGATAAGTATCCACACGCAAATCGGCTGGGTTGATATCAATGTCGATACTTTCATCAATTTCTGGAGAGACAAATACGGATGCAAAAGAAGTATGGCGCCGATTGCCAGAATCAAACGGCGATTTACGCACCAATCGATGCACCCCCGTCTCGGTTCGTAACCAACCGTAAGCATAAGGTCCATTAAATTTGATCGTCGCACTTTTAATGCCCGCCACTTCACCCGCGGAAACCTCAATCAAATCCGTCTGAAATCCGTGACGCTCGCCCCAACGCAAATACATGCGAAGTAACATATTGGCCCAATCCTGCGCCTCAGTCCCGCCCGAGCCCGATTGAATATCCATGTAAGCGGCATTCTCGTCCATTTCGCCTGCAAACATACGCTGAAACTCAAGCTGCTCGATACTTTTCGTCGCAAGATCGAGGTCCACAATAATGGCATCGGCGGCTTTGGTATCATTTTCTGACGCAGCTAGATCAAATAATTCTGCGGAATCATGCAAAATATCTTCTAAAGTTTGAATATTGCGAATAACGGTCTCGAGCTGAACGCGTTCCCTGCCTAAATTTTCTGCTCGTTCACGTTGATTCCAAATATTGGGGTCTTCTAACTCGCGTTGTACTTCTTGAAATCGATCCTTTTTGACATCAATGTCAAAGATACCTCCGAATGTCATCCAAACGTTGGCTTAAATCTTTGATTCGAATATGTACAGAAGTTACTTCAATCACTTGGGGGTCCCAATATTTAAGAATGGTTAGGATCATAAACATAAATCCCATTTTTTTCAAATGATAGATTTCCTGTCATTCCCGCGAAGGCGGGAATCCATTACTAGTAAGATTCGCTATCAATGGATTCCCGCCTTCGCGGGAATGACAGAGATTAATGCTCCCTCGTCGCACGAAACTCAACTTTCGGCCAGCGTTCCATCATTAAATTTAAATTGACACGCGTGGGGGCAAGATAGGTTAAGTTATCAGATCCATCCAATGCTAAATTATCGAAAGCTTTATTTTTAAAATCTTCTAACATTTTGGAATCTTCGCAATAAATCCAACGAGCGGTTGCAACGGATACGCTTTCATAAGCACATTCCACATTGTATTCATGCTGTAAACGATAAGCGACCACGTCAAATTGTAATAATCCGACCGCGCCTAAAATTAAATGATTGCTATTTAATGGGCGAAATAATTGTGTCGCGCCCTCTTCAGATAATTGTTTTAAGCCTTTTTGTAATGCTTTTAATTTCAAAGGATCTTTTAAACGAACTAAACGAAATAATTCCGGTGCAAAATAAGGAATCCCGGTAAACTTTAATTTTTCGCCTTCTGTGAAAGTATCACCAATTTGAATAGTGCCGTGGTTATAAAGACCGATAATATCGCCAGGGTAGGCTTCCTGCACTTGCTCACGATCGGAAGCCATAAAAGTTAACGCTTGCGCAATTTTCACTTCACGTGCAATACCGACCTGATACATTTTCATGCCTTGCGTATATTTTCCGGAACATACACGCAAAAACGCCACGCGATCACGATGTGCGGGATCCATGTTCGCTTGAATTTTAAAAACAAACCCTGAAAATTTAGGTTCTGTGGGAATGACTTCACGTGAGAGGGTTTCGCGTTTTTGCGGAGGCGGTGCATAATTTGCAAATGCATCTAACAATTCGCGTACACCAAAATTATTCAATGCCGAACCAAAAAATACAGGCGTTAACGTGCCTTTCAGAAACTCTTCCTTATCAAATGTATGACTTGCGCCTTTCACCAATTCGATATTGGCGCGTAAACTATCCGCATTTTCCCCTAATAAATCATCCAATGCTTTATTGCCAAGCCCTACAATTTTTTTGCCTTCTTGCGTAATTGAATTTTTGCCCGGCTCATATAAATAAATCGCATCTTCATATAAATGATAAACGCCTTTAAAATCTCGTCCCATTCCAATCGGCCAAGTAATGGGGGCGCAGCGAATTTTTAAGATCGTTTCGATTTCATCAAGTAATTCGATCGGGTCGCGACTATCACGATCCATTTTATTGATAAAAGTAATAATGGGGGTTTGTCGCAAACGGCAAACTTCCAGTAATTTAATCGTGCGTTCTTCCACACCTTTTGCCGCATCGATCACCATTAATGCAGAATCGACCGCCGTTAATGTACGATAGGTATCTTCCGAAAAATCCGCGTGGCCGGGGGTATCCAGCAAATTCATAATGTGCGCGTGATAAGGAAATTGCATGACGGATGTCGTGACAGAAATCCCCCTTTGTTTTTCGAGTTCCATCCAGTCAGAGGTCGCATGTCGTGAGGCTTTCCGACCTTTGACGGTACCTGCCAATTGGATCGCACCGCCAAAAAGCAATAGCTTTTCAGTCAGCGTCGTTTTACCGGCGTCGGGATGAGAAATGATCGCGAAGGTGCGGCGTTTGTTTCGTTCGTTTTCGAGCATGGATTTAGACTTAAAAAATGTTGTGAGAATTCGTCCTCCCGCGATTTATTCGCGGGATCCAGAACGAAGCGTGTCGCTCTGGATCCCGCGGACGAGCCGCGGGACGACGGGATAAAGAAAACCGGAATTTTACCCCTTACTCAACGCCTTCGCAAACACTATAGCATCTTCTTTTTTTTCCGTAGCGGCATAATAATCTTTTCGTTCGCCAATTCTAATAAAACCTAATTTTTCATAAAGTTTGATGGCTTTAGTATTACTTTTTCGCACTTCTAAATAAGCAAAGGTTGCACCATCCTCTTTTAGCACGCGAAAAACTTCCTCAATAAGCTTTAAACCATACCCTTGCCGCTGATAATCCGGGTGGACAGAAATATTCAAAATATGGCCTTCACCCGCTTGATTTAAAACAAAAATAAAACCAATCAAGTTGTTCTCTAATTCACAAATAAACGCTTGGCTTCCCGCTTCCAGACATTTATGGAAAGT